>JGI1652J44930_10000022_pt1 | contig 53206 bp, 54 predicted proteins | sample NewIslsDNAsample_FD_44930 | JGI IMG/M metagenome (IMG submission 44930)
TTGAGGTCCAGTAGGTCCAGTAGGTCCCGTATCGCCTTGAGGTCCAGTAGGTCCAGTNGGNCCNGTNTCNCCTTGAGGTCCAGTAGGTCCAGTCGGGCCTGTCATCCCCGTTGGAACAGTATCCATTTCTATTTGTACAGTTGCAGATCCATCAGTTACTGTGATGTTCAAAGTATTAGACAAGAATGTTAAAGTGTCGCCTAATTGCATTGTTGCAATATTACCGGATCCATCGGCTACAAAGAATAAATCCTGATCTGGATCAAATACTCCCGTAGGTCCAGTAGGTCCCGTCGGTCCAGCAGGTCCAGTAGGTCCTGTTGTTCCCCCAGTATCTGTAATTAGTCTTGTAACCTGTTTTAATTTATTATCTAATAACAATTCCTTTTTGATGGACATTGCAATCGTGTCTTGAACAGTGCTGTTTACCAATAATAAATCTTCAAGTGTTGCTGCAGGTGAAAGACCGGAAATGCCTGGAATCGTTCCCAGAGCGTATTGGATTTTTTCTCCTTCTGCATTCAGGATATGTGCCAAACTAAGTTCTTCCATCGCAATGGAAGCAAGAAGCAAATTAATTACATCGGCTCTGTTGATGGTAATATCGGGGGTTATGTTCGGCAAATTGGGTTGTGACATTCCATTTCTCCTTTCCTTTAAAGTGAAACGCTTCACCACATGTGGAAAATTCCAAACCAGAACAGATGCGTAAAGATGATCATCAACGGTGAAACGGTCGTTACTAATCTATTCGGCACCTGCAAGGAGATAGGGAATAAATGCCTATTTTGCAAAGATTACGGACATCATAGATTTTTTTAATAAAATTAAAAAAATGATTAATCATTAGAATCATCTTTTAACAGATCGATGACTTGTTTTAATTTTTGATCTAATAAAAGCTCTTTTTTGATGGCGGCTGCCAAAGTATCATTGACGCTTGAATTTATTTTTAAAATTAATTCTGCGGCAGTAGGCGGAGGAGAAGGTGCATCATTCAAATTTTGGATGGCAAATTGGATTTTTTCGCCTTCCGCATTGATAATGTGGGCCAGCCCTATTTCTTCTAATGCGATGGATGCCAATAAAAGATTGATGACATCGTCCCGGTCAATGCTGATGGCGGGGGAGATGTCCGGGATGTTGGGCATTGACATAGAATTTCCTCCTTTAATGAACATAATAAGTACACCATTTAGGCATACGTACAAAAGTAATATATTCATGTATTAAGCAGGGGTTCTTCCAATTCGGCAAATGGGGACAATTAGGGAAGACTTCATTTGAATGAAATATGGTGAAAAAAGTAGAAAAAATTGACTTGACCTCAAAAATCAGAAGATTCAAAATGGAAATATCAATGAAAAGGGGTGGAGAAATGGAATTTTTACAATACCGTCAAACAGAGGATATCGGTTATATTACCATCGACAATATGCAGGAATTCAATACATTGACGATGGCATTGCTGGAAGAAATGGATGGACTTCTGAAACAAATAGCGAAAGAGCGGGAAGTGAAGGTTGTGGTGATTGAGGGTTCCGACAAAGTTTTTTGTGCGGGGCATAGTTTGCGTGAGATTGAATCTATGACTGAAAATGAAGTGTTGAAGCTTTTTCAAACGTGCCAGCAGGTAATGCGCACAATGAGTGAAATGCCTCAGCTGATTATCGCCAAAGTGAAGAAAGCGGCAGTAGCAGCCGGATGCCAATTGGTGGCTGCCAGTGATATGGCGATCGCCAGCGAAGATGCAAAGTTCGCGACCCCGGGCATCAACAGCGGATTATTCTGCAGCACGCCTGCGGTATTTTTAAGCCGCAATATAGGAAGAAAAAAAGCGGTGGAAATGCTGTTTACCGGAAATTTCATCACCGCTGGGGAAGCTTTGCAGCATGGCCTGGTAAATAAAGTGGTTCCGGCCGAATTGCTGGATGAAGAAACGGAGAAGCTCGCAAAAGAAGTGACAAAGCAAAGTTTAAACATCATCGAATTAGGAAAACGGCAATTTTATCAGCAAATTAATATGGAGGATTTCCAGGCGCTTAATTATGCTACAGAAGTGATTGCGTTAAATAGCAAACATCCGGATGCCCAGGAAGGAATCCGCGCCTTTTTTGAAAAACGGCGGCCTGTCTGGACGGATACGAAAACTCTGATTTAGGTAAGAGGACAAGCCTTAAAATAAGGGGAATTTGAGAAATTCAAGTTCTCCTTTTTTGTTTGCGTAAAACCGTTTATTCAATTGATAACTCATTCTTTAACGCTTCGATATTTACGATAAAATGCCCTGCAGAATCTGTACGGAGAAGTCCTTTTTTCTTTAATTGATTTAGTGTCCGGTTGACTGTTTCTCGGCTTGATCCGATCATATTGGCCAAATCGCGGTTCGTAAATTGATTTTTTATAACGAAAATCTGTTCCCCTATTTCTTCCCCGTAGTTTGATGCCAGACGGATAAGAAGAGAGATGATTTGTTCGTAGGAATTTTGTAAAATTTTCTCTTCCAAACGATTTTGGAGATCGACGATTAAATCTCCCAGTATCCGGAAAATTTTTATACAGACTTGGGGATTCTTCATTAAAAACTCTTCAAAGGACTGAATGGGAATTAAGATTAACGAAGAATCTTCCAGTACTTGTGCATGAGCGGGATAGTTTCCTTTCCGGAAAAAACCTTGATGNGGAAACATTTGTCCGGATACGAGTATGTTAATGATCTGTTCTTTTCCCTGTAAATCGGTTCGATAAATTTTGATTCTTCCTTTCTGAATAAAATATACATTGGTTAACGGTTCATCCTGCATGAATACATGGGTGCCTGCCCTGTATTTATGTGATTTTGCCAGATTCACAATGGGCATCATCTCTTCATCGGATAAGTCTTTAAATAAGGGAAATTGCTGAAGCAGAGATTGAATGGATTGGTTTTCCATAAAGTTTTCACGCCCTTTAAACATGCATTTTATATATTACTTTAACACAGGAACAGAAGTTCAAGGAAGAAAAAATGAAACAGTGTGCTTTATCTCACAACGAAAACTTTTATTTATAGCTATGATTTATTTTGTACTGATAATCAATAAAACATGGAGGTGCCATCATGAAAAAAATTTCCGCAAGCATCCATGCCCCGGATTATGAACCAAGAATCCGGCATGCAAAAATATTTGAAACTTTTGAAGGGTTAAAATCCGGTGAGTATATGGAATTGATTAATGATCATGATCCGAAGCCCTTATATTATCAATTCATGATTGAACGGGAAGGGGAATTTTCTTGGGAGTACGTTGAAGAAGGGCCTGAACGTTGGAAAGTAATCATTGGAAAAAATTAAAGGATNTACAGTGTTTATGGTCTAAGTGTTAATCTCTTTAATCCATCTAAAAAAGCTTTCATTCATGACTGGAAACGGGTCTGAATGAAAGCTTCATTTTGACTCAACATTCGGGCAGATTAAATAACTTTCTGGTGTTTTCGGTTGCATGTTTTGCAACGATTTCCGGTTCAACGCCCATATATTTTGCGATTTCTTTTGCAATATGGGGCAAGAAAGCCGGTTCGTTTCTCCGGTTTTTCGGTTTATTTTCCAAGTTTCTCGGAAGAAGATAAGGAGCGTCGGTTTCAATCAATAAACGGTCAAGCGGGATATATTTGACCGCATTTTGCAAATCCCGGCCCCTTCGCTCGTCGCAAATCCATCCGGTGAGGCCTATATAAAAACCCATTGAAACATATTTTTTTACTTGTTCTTCATCGCCGGTAAAGCAATGGACCACGGAGGTTTCGGCCAAATCCCTGAAGTTAGCGAAGATTTCGCAGAAGCGTTCATGGGCGTCCCGTTCATGTAAAAAAAGAGGCATTGATAACTTTCTTGCCAGGTGCAGTTGAGCTTCAAAACATTCCTCCTGAACGTCCTGGGGTGAATACATCCGGTTGAAATCCAGGCCGCATTCCCCGATGGCCACGACTTCCTTATGCTGCGCCAGTTTCTCCAATTCCCCGATGGTTTCACTTGTAAAGGTTTTGGCATCATGCGGATGGATACCGGCTGTTGAAAACAATATGTTTGGATATTGTTTGGCGATTTCCAGTGCTTGCCGGCTGCTTTTTAAGCTGGAGCCGGTTAATATCATTTGAACGACGCCGTTTTGAATTGCCCGATCAATGACTTTTTCCCGGTCGTTGTTGAAATGTTTATCCGTTAAGTTGACCCCTATATCAATCAAATATTGCATAAAAACTTCCTCCATATGCATGATTTAATGAACTTTTACATCGAATACAAAAGCGGTTTTCCCTACTTTCCGACGGTTTCCACCTCGTAAATATCATATCCTTCCTGTAATGGAGGGGCAAATTCTCCGATTGGATGCCGATCGCTTATTTGTGTTTGAATAGTTGGAGTAAAAAGTATTCATGCGTTAAAGGCGTAAGATTTCATAATAAAAAGCAGGCGGCTAAACCGCTTTTCAAGGGTTTAGCCGCTTAAAGAACCAGACTGTGGAATTTCTGCTTAAATCGCCCAATCGCCTTTGCGGAAAATTGGCACGACGGAACCATCTTTGGTAATGCCGTCTATATCCATTTCCGCGGAGCCGATCATAAAGTCCACATGAACATTGGAGATATTTAAACCATGCGCACGCAATTCTTCTTCATTCATTTTTGTTCCGCCTTCGATGGTCGAAGGATAAGCGGAACCGATGGCAATATGGTTTGAAGCATTTTCATCAAACAATGTATTGAAGAATGTGATGCCGGATTGGGAAATCGGCGACGGATCCGGGACAAGGGCCACTTCCCCTAAGCCGGTTGCCCCTTCATTTTCAAAGACAAGTTTTTTGATTGCTTCATCGCCTTTTTCGGCGGAAATGTCCACGATTTTCCCATCTTTGAATTGGACAACAATGCCTTCAATTAATTGTCCCGCATAGCTTAAAGGTTTCGTGCTGCGAACGATTCCTTCCATCCGGCGAGTATCCGGGGCGGTAAAAATTTCTTCCGTCGGCATATTGGCAATAAATTCTTCGCCTTTTGGATTATAGCTTTCCGCACATGTCCAGATATGATTTTTCGGCAATCCCAATTTGAAATCCGTTCCGGGCGCTTTGAAATGCAGCATGTCAAATTGATATTCATTCAATTTTGTAGCCTTTTCGTTCAATATATTTTTGTGTTTGTCCCAGGCTGCAATCGGATCGTCTTCGTATACGCGGCAAGTTTTAAAAATTTGATCCCACAAAGCATCGACTTGTTCCTCGGCAGTTTTCAGATGCGGGAAGACTTTCTTCGCCCAGGCGCTGCCGGCTGCTGCCGCAACCGTCCATTTAATATCATTGTTTTGCGTCGCTTTTCGCTGGGCGTGGAATGCTTGGGTTGCCGCCTTTTGGAACGCGGCCACTTTGGCGGGATCGGCTGAGTCGAGCAAGCCCGGGTCGCTGGAAAGGATGGAAAGTCTTGAAACTTTTTTATTTAACACATGGTCTTCGGATTCCTCGATTTCATATGGAGGAATGTCCGTTAAAACCTCGGTTGGCTGGTGCAGATAATGCAATTTTGTGATTTCGTCATCATTCCATTTGACAATGACTTTTTCCGCTCCTAATGCATAAGCTTCTTCCGTAATGTAACGGGCAAGTTGCGCCTGATCAACGGCAATCGTCAGTTTCACCCAATCGCCCGGTTGTACGTTGATTCCTTTTGCGACCAATAGTTTCGCATATTTTCTTAATAGTTCATCGAAATTTTTTAACATATCAATTCCTCCGCATGCTCTTTTTTCCAATTTTATCATATTGAATGCAAATGGAGTTGCAGGATGCCTTGGATTATTTTTTTGTAAAACGATTGGCATAGGTGCTTGCAACGAAGGAATCCGGTTTAATTTTGGCTTCGATGCCGAGAGAATTCATCCTTGCAATCATTTCATTGACAAAGACGCTCGTTTTGTTCCTTTGTCCGCATCCGATGTCGATATGGCCTTCAATCGTGAAGCTTGCACCTTTGTACACATGAGGCAGGACAAGATTGATCAATTGTTCCTTTTTTTCTTCCGTGAATAGTGAAACGACTTCTTCCGTCAAAGAGGTTTCATAGGAGATGCGCTCATGCAAATTTGTCATTCGCCTTGGGACGATTACTTTGCGGAAGCATGCCCAAACACCTTTGCCTTTTTGCTGAATGACAATGCCGGTAATAAATTTTGTTTCTTTGCTGTATACTTGCGAATCTGTTCCAAACATCAAAGTAAAGTTCCCGGTCGGATCTTTTTTAATAAACTGTACAATGGCTTCAAAAACTTGATCGAATGTCATGTTTTTTTGAGTCAAATTTTGAAAGGTGCCGTCCGTCAATCGATCGTTATTCATAGATCTTACCTTTCTTGGCGATTTTAGAATTAGTACAGTTTATTCAATATTGGAACAGAAATGTGCTTATCCACGACTGAAGGATTTTCGGGCAATTATTGAATCCGTCTCCGCCTTATCTATTCGATTCGCGGATCGATTTCATCACCCGTTTTGATATCAATGATTTTTTCATGATTTTTCGGTGTTGGGATAATTTTGCTTTCTGGAGGCTGTACATTATTTTCCACCCAATCCACCAGCAACAAAAATGCCTGGTGTGCATAGGGCAACAACGGCTGAAGCTCTTTTTCGGGATCCGTTGCCGGGTTCCATACGAGCCCATCTACATGATTTCCTTTTTCTATGATATATAGACGATGAAGATGTCCTCTTTTTGCCCGTTTAACCAATTTTTCATATCCTTTTGCATGAATGTCCGGGAAAATGAGGGCGTCCAAAGAACCGGTGATGCTGATGAGAGGAACGTCAATTTGGCCGGTGTTTTCAATCTCTTTTATTTTTTCTTTCATGAATTTTCTTCTTTCGTTGTAACGATAATTTTTGAAAATATGATCATAAGTGCGGTCGCGGAGGCCGTTTTCGTCAAACTTCAAGTAGTCGCGCCAATGAATGCGGTTTGGTGCGGCAGGGTCGAAATGGTCCCGGTAAATGTTCAATGTGATAAACCAATAGATTTGGTCATGATATGCCCATAATTTTTCGGAGCCTTTTGGCACGCCCGCCTTATATAATTCATTTACCGCTTTTTCTTTTTCCTTCCCGTTTCCATAGATGGCCTGTTCAGCATGATTCACGACCGGAATCAGGGAGCTGATCAGATTTGGCGCTTTTTCTGTCCAAAGTACGCCTTCCCAGTCCACACCGCCGTCAAATAATCTCGGTTCCCCCGTCTTTTTCGGGTCATCATTTTCCAAAGCATAGCGCACAACATATCCGCCATTTGAGATGCCGATGGCGTAAGTCGGCACTTTATGATCAGGCCGGACCAATTTGCTTGCCGGATTTGACGAATCATTCGGATCAATCAATTTTTCGCTGAAATTGTTGATTAAATATTGCTGGGCCGCCTTTGTAATTTGCCTGAAGCGGAAATGCCACTCTGCGACGGAATCATCTTCATCGACAAGAGCATTTTTCACTTTCGCCAATGGATCGCCTTCCACTTCCGTTCCCTGTGTTCCCTTGTCGATTGCTGCGAAGGCATATCCTTTTTCAAGAACAAAATCGCTGAATAATAAGTCTGTCGCTGTTTCATTTCTTGTAGCGGGTATGCCGGAAACGACCAATTTGCCGTTCCAATGGTCAGGCACCCGGATGACGAATTGGGCATCTTCAAAAGCGCCCGTCACCTGGGTACCGGTTATTTCCGCCGGTTTGTACATTTGATGCCAACCTGTCCCTTTTTCAGGATTTCCCCAATAAATAGGAGCTAATAGATTATTGCCATATAGATTGGCCTTCTCCAGCTGCCGCGGATTCAACGTTGTCAGCCAGCGCAGGTCTTGTCCGTCAAAATAAGTCACTTCCACTGAATGGGCCCCGGGAATTATTTCATTTGCATGTGCCGGCGTCCCCCCGCCGATGGAATTGATTCCAAAAAAGAGAAACGAGGTTAAAGTAATTCCGGTAAGTTTCCGATACAAGGAATGACTCTCCTTTTCAACGTGATTTTCTTTAATTGTATATTCATATTTTTGGAAATTTATGAAAACTTACTGCATCAATTGGGCTTGGCCGCATGCAAAAGTGGAAGAATTATTGTTATAATTAACGTAAAAAGAAGAAAATTTGCCGAAATAGAGGTGAAAAAATAAAAAATCCATCATAAAATATAGATAACAATAAAATTTTTAGGGAGGTATGTGGATGATAACCGGTCAGTTAGAGCGGGCTTTTCAATTGGCTGAAAAGCATCGTCTCGAAGTCAGCACCATTTTGGAATTAGACAAAATCATAAGGAAGGAAATCAATTCGACCCCGATGATGGAGGAAAAAATACTTCATCAAGTCATTAAAATTTTGGAAAACAATAAAAGATTTCTTAAGGAGGCAACATAGCAATTGGAAAAACAAGTGGAATTGTATGGTGATATAGACGAATTTGATTAAAGGCACTGCTCTTTAAAAAGAAATGGTGAAAGAGCAGTGCCTTAATAATTTTATACATAATTCAGTTTGCTTTTGACTCTTTGCGTTTTTTGGCAATTTCCGCAGTAGCGGTGAACAATACGTCGGATGAGGAATTCAATGCGGTCTCGCAAGCATCTTGCAATACGCCGATGATGAATCCGACAGCCACCACCTGCATGGCGATATCGTTGGAAATNCCGAACAGGCTGCATGCGACAGGAATCAGCATCAATGAACCGCCGGGAACTCCCGATGCGCCGGCGGCTGAAATTGCCGAGAGCACTACCAGGATAATGGCCGTAATGACATCTACATCAATTCCCAACGTATGACAAGCCGCAATCGATAAAACGGAAATCGTAATTGCTGCACCGGCCATGTTAATCGTGGCGCCTAATGGAATGGATACGGAATATGTGTTTTTATCCAAACGCAATTTTTCGCATAAAGCCAAATTGACCGGAATATTCGCTGCTGAGCTTCGGGTAAAGAACGCGAATATTGCGCTTTCTTTTAATGTCATCCAAACGAGGGGATATGGATTTTGCCGCGTAAAAATAAAGGTAATCAGCGGATTGATCACTAAAGCCACAAAGAACATGCAGCCAAGAAGAATGGCTAAAAGTCTTACATAATCTTCCAAAGCGGTAATTCCGTTTGTTGCGACCACTTCAAATACAAGCCCCATAATGCCGACCGGCGCTAATTCAATTACCCATTTCACAATTGCCGAAACGGCTTCCGCAAAGTCATCGATCATCGTTTTAGTGGAGTCCGACGCTTTCTTTAACGTAATTCCAAGGAGGACTGCCCAGGCCAAAATTCCGATATAATTGGCATTCACCAGCGCATCGACAGGATTTGAAACGATATTGGAAAGCAAGGTTCCAAACACTTCCCCGATTCCTTGAGGCGGTGTTATATCTTCAGCGCCCGATTTAAGTTTAATGGTCGCAGGGAAAAGGAAGCTGGCAACGACCCCGACCGCCCCGGCGGAAAATGTGCCGATGGCATAAAGAACTAAAATCATTTTCATATTGGTTTTCGCGCCGCTTTTATGATTGGCAATCGCCTGGATTACCAGCACCAGAACCAGGATAGGCGCAACCGATTTTAATGCCCCGACAAACAGACTTCCAAAAACGGAAATCCAACTGATTGCTTTTGGTATTGTTATGCCAAGAATAATTCCTAAAATTAATCCGGCCAATATCCGTTTGACCAGACTGATCCGACACCAGGTATTCCAAACTTTTTTCATAAAAAACCTCCACATTTTGCTCTGAAAATACATTTGTTTTCATCGAAAGGACATCGTCAAATATAGTTTAGCATGAATATTTCAAATCCGAAGAAATTTGTAATTTCAAAATAGTAAATGTATTTTGATTAAATAAAAAAATCTCCTGAAAAGGAGATTTCAAAATTATGATAATTTTGTTATTTTACTTTCCACAAACCGGCTCCATTCAAAATTCTTTGGATTCCTCCTTTGCAGAGGCCATATGACCTCCAACTGCACGTATAACAGAGAACATCTATATCTTCCGGAGTCACATATTTCCGGATACGGGATTCCACTTCTTCCCAAGTGATGACTTGTCCGACGCTTAATCCTAATTTTTCCAATACTTTTTTGTCCCGTTCAAAAATGTTTTTGTCCAGGCAATGATAGTCTTTGCAGTCAGGGTATTTTTCGCAGATTTGATCAACCCCGTCAATAATTTCAATTAATGTTTTCGGGTTTTTTCTCAATTCAGTATGTATTCGTTTCATATTTTCCGCAAATTCCTCGGAATACCCCATCCCCCTGAAACCGATGAGGCAGAACAGATGGTGACCACGTAATTTAAACATGAGCTTCCTCCCATAGGCAACGTTATAAAGTTAATTACATCATACCATTTGGGAGGAAAAAAATGCACATCCAGAAAAAAACAACAATTATATGCGGCAAAAATCAATGGATTTCCAACGATTCTCAATGTTCCCTGCATTTCTAAAGTATTAAAAACTTCCCCTTGTGCATTCTAATGGCACAAGGAGGTGAACGGCATGGCGAACCGCAGCTCCAACAAATTATTATTCCCTGGTGCAGAAGCGGCCTTAAACCAAATGAAATATGAAATTGCGCAAGAGTTTGGCGTAAATCTTTCACCGGATTCTTCATCCCGTGCAAACGGTTCTGTCGGTGGGGAAATTACGAAACGTCTTGTGCTAATGGCTCAACAACAATTGCAAGGGAAGTCTGAATAAATCATCAGAGTAGAAAAAAGAGCGAATAAAATTTCGCTCTTTTTTCATTTGCTGCAAGCCCGCTATTATTGTAACCATTATGAATGATATTACTCATATGTAAAACAGAAAATGTTTAAGAATTTATTAACAATGTGAAATATAAACCGGCCAATGTGAAGAACAAAATCGGCAAAGTCAACACAATCCCTATTTTAAAATAAGTTGCCCAGGAAATTCTGATTCCCTTGTTTTTAAGGACATGTAGCCAAACAAGGGTGGCAAGGGAGCCGATGGGCGTAATTTTTGGGCCCAGATCGGAACCGATGACATTGGCAAAAATCAATGCTTCGCGGATGGCGCCGGATGTATCGGTTTCCGCAATGGCCAGCGAGTCAATCATGATGGTAGGAAGGTTGTTCATCACAGAGGACAGGAAAGCCGAGATATATCCCATGCCGATGGTAGCGGCAAACAATCCGCCCCGNGATGTCCACTCGATGACAGATGCCAATCCTTTTGTAAATCCCGCATTTCCCAGACCATAAACGACCAAATACATCCCGATGGAAAAAAATACAATATTCCATGGAGCTCCTTTTAACACCGCTTTTGTATTGACTGCAGGACTTTTCCAGGCCATTCCCAACAGGAAAAGCGCCATAATCCAACCGATGAAGGAAACGGGGATATGTATCAATTCTGCTGTAAAATAACCGGTTAATAATATTGCCATCATCGGCCAGGCCAACAGAAACAATTTTCGATCCCGAATCGCTTCCCGCGGATTTTTCAGCATCGCTACATCATATTTTGATGGAATGGATTTATGGAAATATAAAAGCAGCACAACAATCGTCGCGGTTAAAGAAAACAAATTCGGAATGATCATCCGAAGAGCGTATTCCTTGAAACTGACACCAAAAAAATCGGCAGCAATCACATTCACCAAATTGCTGATTAAAAAGGGAAGGGAAGTGGTGTCCGCGATAAACCCGCTGGCCATGATGAATGGAAAAATCATTTTTTCGCTAAAACGTAAATTCCGGACCATGGCAAGAACAATCGGTGTCAAAATCAGAGCCGCTCCGTCGTTGGAGAAAAAGGCTGACACAAAAGCCCCGAGAACCGTCACGGTAATGAACATCCGCACTCCGTTTCCTTTCGCGATGCGGGCCATGTGCAGGGCAGACCATTCAAACAAGCCGATTTGATCCAAAATAAGTGAAATGATAATGATGGCTATAAATAATAATGTGGCATTCCAGGTGATGCTTACAACGGCGAAAACATCTTCCAGGTCCACCACTCCGGCGATCAACGCAAGCACCGCACCGCCGCAGGCAATCCACCCGATATTGATGTTTTTTGGCTGTCTTATCACGAGGACAAGGGTGATGGTGAAAATGAAAATGGCCAAAATGAAATTAAGCAAAATCGTTGCCTCCATCCAAACTCAGCTGAAATAGGATTATCTAAATTTCACAAGTGCTATTTTACTATATTGATTTTTGTTTTCCTATCGATTCCTGAATATGTGCAAAATAAAAACCTGCCAATCAATTGGCAGGGGAATTTATGAAATCAATTGCGGCTCTATGTCTTTCAGCAACTGCTCGATTGTTTTTTGTTGTTCCTCATTTAATGGCACTAATGGCAAACGTACTCCTCCAACAGATATGCCTTTTAGATTTAAGGCAGCTTTGACAGGTGCAGGGTTTGGCGCGATGAACATTCCTTTCATGATCGGCAAAAGTTTTCGGTGTTCTTTTGCAGCTTCTTGGATATTGCCGTTCAAGAAATGCTGGATCATGGATTGCATTTCGTTTCCAATAATATGGGAAGCTACGGAAATAACTCCTGTACCTCCTACCGCCATTGAAGGCAATGTCAAGCTGTCATCTCCGCTGTAAAGGGAGAAATCATCCGGTGTTCTTTCGATGATTTGTGCCATTGCATCCAAATTGCCGCTTGCTTCTTTAATAGCCACAATATTCGGAATCTCCGCAAGACGGACAACGGTATCAACGGATAAATTTACGACGCTTCGTCCAGGAATGTTGTACAAAACTACAGGCAGCTTTGTGCTTTGGGCAATGCTTCTGAAATGTTCATACATGCCTTCCTGGTTAGGTTTATTGTAGTACGGAGTAACGAGCATTACACCGTCAACACCGATTTCTTCGGCTTTTTTTGTAAGTTCAATGGAAGCCCTTGTATTATATGATCCTGTACCTGCAATTACCGGGATTCTGCCATTGACAGTTTTTACTGCAAATTTAAAAAGTTCCAATTTTTCGTTTTCTGTTAATGTAGGGGATTCCCCGGTTGTTCCGCAAACAACCAAACCGTCTGTTCCGTTGGCCATTAAGTGATGAATTAACCTTTCTGCTGCGTCAAAGTCCACTTCACCGTTTTGGTCAAACGGTGTCACCATTGCTGTTAATACTCTCCCGAAATTCATTTCTTCTCCACATCCTTTTCATTTTTTTGTAATGGAGAAGGGCAATTTTCTAATAAACGCAAAAAGCAACAACGAAGAGCCCCGTTGTTGCAAAAAAATGAAAATTTTTGCGTAAGATAGCCCTCCATATAGTTTCCTATATGACAGTCCTGCACTTATTCAATGCAGGACCAGCCCCTGAAAAAATGAGTTTCCAGGGACTTCGGCAAATCCCCCTTTCCACAATGATCATTGGACCTCATTATCCTCACACTGTGTACTCTTGGTCTTTGCGCCTCTATCCTTACTTCAACACAATATTGAATTGAAATAAGTCGATGTATAATTATATACATTGTATATTCTTTTATTTGGAAAAGCAATAATGATTATGGCTTCAAATGGCTTCCGTATCTTTATTTTATAAGAAATATAGAAAAATTTGAAATATTCGATTGGATTTTTTATAAAATAAATTTTTTGGTGTCCATAAATTGGAATCCGGAAACGCAGGCAAAATGTAGGACAAGGCCGATTGGAAAATGTATTTTTTATTATTTTCGCAACTTGCCGTTTCCGTCAATTCATCGGATTTTATTAACCGTATATGATGCAATGAAGCGTATCGTTTGGCGGAAGCGGTAAATTGGCCGGATATAATAATGGCNTCATCCGCTCCATAAGTTTTTTTCTTGGATTGGACAATTTGTATGCTCCGGATATCCGCTGCATTTCGGGAATTTATAGATTGTACAATATATTTTTTTGTGCCTTTCCATAAAATCAGATCTACATCGAAGGACTCCAATTCTTTGGATACAACGGCCACATAACCTTGTTTTTCAAAAATGNTTTTTAAGAAATAGAGGTATTCCAAATCTTGTGACCGGTTGATTTGTTTTAAATCAATCTCTTTTTTTCCGGATTTTATCAATTTAATAAAACGGCATACCGAGTAGAAAATGAAACGGAAACTCGATGTTCTAAAAGGTTTGTAAAAAATGGCGGCTGCAATGAATAACATGAAGTGCAATTTTACATCATAAATATCCGGCTTTGCGGAAAATGAACTGATAAATGTGATGACAATTCCGAAACTAAACATCGACACTATTATGAATTCAATCGCTTTATGGCCGAACTTCCGATTTTTCATGGCAATCATCCTTGTTTTTAGTCTTATTTTTCGCTTATTGGGTCCAAGTTATTCTTAAAACTATGGGCTATACCGAGATAAAAATATTGATAATTTTTCTGTTCTTTGTGTATGATAAGAAAAACATTTCAATTTCGAGATAATAGCCATGAAGGCTTGATGGGGGAAAAGTGATGGAAATAGGATTAACGACATTTGTCGAAACGACGCCCGATGTACGGACTGGGAAAGTGATCAGTCACGCACAACGCCTTCGGGAAGTGGTGGAAGAAATCGAGCTTGCGGATGAAGTAGGATTGGATGTTTATGGTGTGGGGGAACATCACCGGAAAGATTATGCATGTTCCGCTCCGGCGGTTTTGCTTGCGGCAGCTGCAACGAGGACAAAACGCATCAAATTGACGAGCGCGGTCACGGTGCTGTCTTCGGATGATCCGGTTCGGGTGTATCAGCAATTTGCAACGCTCGATGCCATTTCAAATGGCCGGGCGGAAATCATGGCCGGCCGCGGTTCTTTCATTGAATCATTCCCGTTATTCGGGTACGATTTGAAGGATTATAATGAATTGTTTGAGGAAAAATTGGATTTATTATTAAAAATACAAAAGAATGAAATTGTTCAATGGAACGGCAAATTCCGTCCAAGCATTGACGGACGCGGAGTATATCCAAGACCGGAAAGGGAAATTCCCATTTGGATTGCCAGCGGAGGAACACCCCAGTCCGTGGCAAGAGCGGGCGCATTAGGCTTGCCTTTATGTTTGGCCATCATCGGAGGAAGTCCATTGCATTTTGCGCCTCTGGTAAAGCTCTATTACCGAGCAGCCAAAGAAGCGGGGCACGATCTTTCAAAATTAAAAGTGGCTTCCCATTCCCATGGTTTTGTTGCGGAAACGACCGAAGAGGCAGTGGAAAAGTTTTTCCCGCCAACCCAGTATGCCATGAATGTATTGGGCAGGGAGCGCGGCTGGGGACCTTATACGCAGGCGACATTTGATTATGCCCGAAGTTTGGAAGGGGCATTGTATTGCGGAGATGTCAAAACGGTAGCGGAAAAAATCATTTTCCTGCGCAAAAATGTCGGCATTACACGATTTTTGCTTCACTGCCCTGTAGGTTCGATGCCTCATGAGGATGTGATGAGATGCATTGAACTGTTGGGAAAAGAAGTGGCGCCAATTGTCCGGGAAGAAGTGGCAAAATGGGAAGCGCAAGGAAATGGCCAAATTGAGAGGTGATCAATGACCTTGGGAAAGAGAAAGGTGAAACAAAGACGAATTGGGAAGATCCCCAATTCGTTTTTTATGTAATATTGACTGATTCGGAAATATTATCAGAATTGGAAGCCGCAGATGAACGACATGTAAATGGCATTATCAAATGAGGAGGAAATAAATTTTGGCAAATTGCCTGGGAGAACATAAAAAAGGGTGCGGGCTGAAAATCCCGCACCAAAATGGAGTAGATAAGAAAGGGGTTTCGAAAGGATATACTTAAAGCATGGGGCAACAATGTAAAAGCTTTACAAATTGTACTCCATTCATCCTTTGATTTAATTTTACTCCAAAAACATGATGAATAAAAGAAATGGGAAATTTTTTCAAAGAATATTCAAAACTTTTTGAACAGCTTTAGACAAACAAATTTTGATTGAATATGGAAGAAAATACTTGGGGTTTATTTTTCTGCTATAGAATGTGATATAATTGAAGAAATTTTGTGGGATCCAGAGGTGAACATTATGATCAAAATTACGGCAGATAGCACTTGCGACTTGTCTCCGCAAATTTTGGAACAATACAACATTTCATTAATCCCTTTTCACATACTGATCGATGATGAGGATTTCCGGGATGGGGTTGACATTACTCCGAAAGATTTGTTCCGCTATGTCAGCGAAGAGGGGAAATCCTGCAGAACAGCCGCGATCAATGTTTTTGAATACGAAAATTTTTTCAAAGAATTTTCGCCGAATTATGATGCGGTCATACATATCAGCTTAGGATCCGGCTTTTCTTCCACCCATCAAAATGCAAAAATTGCCGCAGAACAATTTGAAAATGTGTACGTTATCGATTCGCAAAATTTATCGACCGGAAGCGGACACGTTGTTCTGGAAGCGGCGATTATGGCGCAAAATGGGGCACAGCCCGAAGAGATCATCAAGCATTTGGAAGAAATTGTTCCTAAAGTGGATACAAGCTTCGTCATTGATACGATGGAATATTTAAGAAAGGGAGGACGCTGTTCCGGAATTGAAGCTTTTGGAGCTACACTGTTGAAAATCAAGCCGTCCATCGAAGTGGTCGATGGCAAAATGATTGTCGGAAAAAAATATCGGGGAAATTTCGACCGCTGCATTGTCAACTATGTTAAAGACCGCCTTGAAAATAATGATGATATCGATTATTCAAGAGTGTTCATTACCCACTCTTATTGTTCACCGGAAACTGTCCAAAAAGTCAGAGAGGCCATTGATAAGTACGCCAAGTTTGAAGAGATTATTGAAACGTATGCGGGCTGCACTGTTTCCACTCACTGCGGTCCCAATACGTTAGGGATCTTATATAAGCGAAAAAGCAAAAAGTAACATAACGATATGCTGAATCCGTCCGGATTACTCCGGACGGTTTTTTCCGTTTTTTACATTCAGGGCAAGTCCTAAAAAGTGGAAAAGAAGGGATTGATATTTGTATAATAAAACTGGAATCATTTTGAAAGAATAATAGGAGGGATTATGAATGGATCCGAAGGCGAAAAGAACTGCATTGAGAGGGATCACATACGGGCTCTACATTATCGGCACAAAAGACAATGAAGGTGTAAACGGATTTGCGGGCAACTTTTTGACGCAGACTTCTTTTGAACCGCCTCTTGTAGCCATCGCTGTAAAAGAAGGCACCCGCTCCCAAAAACAAATTGCCGAAAGCGGCGTCTTCAGCGTAAACATTTTGGAATCCGGCCAAAAAGATATGGTCACTGCCTTCTTTAAATCATTGCAACCGGAAGGGAATAAATTGGCAGGATATGAATTCTACACGGCAGAGACAGGCTGCCCAATCTTCAAAGATGCATTAAGCTTCTTCGAATGCAAAGTGGTGGACAAAGTTGAAAAAGGCGACCACTACATTTATGTAGGGGAAGTCATCAATGCCGGCGTTCACCGCGAAGGAGATCCGCTAACAATGAAAGAAACAGGCTTCTATTATGGGGGATAAAATTTCTTCATAAAAATGATGAACCATCATAAAATGGTAGTGAAAATCTTGAAAAAAGCTTTCCTAAAGCAGGCGTGCTTAGGAGAGCTTTTTTCTATCTTATAGAATCTCAAATGAAAATTCATAGGTATCATACACCAAACGCAATCATACTATGTTATAAATTAAAGCCCTGAATGGAGGGAAGGCGCTATCGACATTTTAAAGAAAATCAAAGAGCACAGAGAAGAAGAAGAGAAGCTGAAGTGGGAAGGGACTTTTGCCGAATATTTGGAAATTGTGAAAAAACGTCCAGAAGTTGCACAATCTGCTCACGCCCGGGTTTACAATATGATCAAAAGCGCAGGAATCGAGGAAAAGAATGGACAAAAAATCTATAAATTCTTCAGCAACGAAATCTTTGGTCTGGAATCGACTATTGAACGCTTAGTGGAAGAGTATTTCCATCCTGCCGCCAAAAGACTTGATGTGCGGAAACGGATTCTGCTTCTAATGGGACCGGTCAGCGGTGGAAAATCAACCATCGTGACATTGTTAAAACGCGGATTGGAAAAATATACCCGCACTGATGAAGGAGCGGTCTATGCAATCAAAGGCTGCCCGATGCATGAAGATCCTCTGCACCTGATTCCGCATCATTTGCGCGACGATTTTTATAAAGAATATGGCATACGCATTGAGGGAAGTTTGTCTCCGCTTAATCAACTGCGATTGGAACAAGAGTATGGAGGACGCATAGAAGATGTCATGGTAGAGCGGATCTTCTTCTCGGAAGATAAACGGGTAGGAATCGGAACTTTTACCCCGTCCGATCCAAAATCCCAGGACATCGCAGATTTGACAGGCAGCATCGACTTCTCGACCATTGCGGAATACGGTTCGGAATCCGACCCGAGAGCTTACCGGTTTGACGGCGAGTTAAACAAAGCGAATCGTGGGCTTATGGAATTCCAGGAAATGTTAAAGCTTGATGAAAAGTTCTTATGGCATTTATTATCACTCACGCAAGAAGGCAACTTCAAAGCCGGAAGATTCGCGCTCATTTCAGCCGATGAGCTCATTGTGGCCCATACCAACGAAACCGAATACCGTTCCTTCATTGCCAATAAAAAGAATGAAGCGCTCCACTCAAGAATTATCGTCATGCCGATTCCATACAACTTAAAAGTGAGTGAAGAAGTGCGCATTTACGAAAAAATGATCAAAGAAAGCGACATGGCCCATGTACACATTGCGCCTCATGCGCTGAGAGTGGCTGCGATGTTTTCCGTATTGACAAGACTGGAAGAGCCGAAAAAGCAAGGCATTGATATTGTGAAGAAAATGAGGCTGTATGATGGGGAAACAGTGGAAGGATTCAACGATACCGATGTGGAAGAATTGAAAAAGGAATACCCGAATGAAGGAATGAAAGGCATTGATCCGCGCTATGTCATCAACCGCATTTCATCGGCGATCATCCGTAAAGAAGTGCCATCCATCAATGCGCTGGATGTTTTAAGGTCATTAAAAGATGGACTAGATCAGCATCCGTCCATTACACCGGAAGATCGGGAAAAATATTTGAACTACATTGCCATTGCAAGAAGAGAATATGATGAGATAGCCAAAAATGAAGTTCAAAAAGCCTTTGTTTATTCTTACGAAGAGTCCGCCAAAACATTGTTGAACAATTATTTGGACAATGTGGAGGCTTATTGCAACAAGCATAAAATCAAGGATCCGCTGACCGGTGAAGAAATGCCGCCTGATGAAAAACTGATGCGTTCAATAGAAGAACAAATCGGCATTTCGGAAAATGCGAAGAAGGCGTTCCGGGAAGAAATCCTCATCCGTCTTTCCGCATATGCAAGGAAAGGAAAGAAATTCGACTATAATTCCCACGAAAGGCTGCGGGAGGCGATTCAAAAGAAATTGTTTGCAGACTTGAAAGATGTCGTAAAAATTACGACTTCCACAAAAACACCGGATGAAGCGCAGTTGAAAAAAATCAATGAAGTAATCGCCAGATTGATAGATGAATATGGCTACAATTCCACTTCAGCCAATGAATTGCTGCGTTATGTCGGCAGTTTATTGAACAGATAAACTTATTGCAGGCAGTAAACACCCAGTGTATGTGCTAAGATTTTTTCTTAGCACATTTTTTATGAAAAAAATGTAGTGGTAATCCTGCAAAACTCGCGCATATGATAAAAAAAGTGATTTTCGGATGGACTCGGGAAGATCATGAAAGATGGGTGATGAACAAATGAAGAACGAAAATAATAAGGATTATATTGTTTCTCGAGAGGATTGGTCTTTGCACCGCAAAGGTTACCAGGACCAACAACGTCATATGGAAAAAGTGAGGGAAGCGATCAAAAACAATCTGCCGGATTTGATCAGCGAAGAGAGCATCATCATGTCCAATGGCCGCAAAGTGATCAAGATTCCGATCCGTTCTCTTGAAGAATATAAAATCCGTTATAACTACGGGAAAATGAAACATGTTGGCCAAGGGCAAGGAAACAGCAAGGTCGGCGATATCGTCGCGCGGGATTCGCAGGGAGCCCAAGGGCCGGGAAAAGGGAAAGAGGCCGGAAATCTGCCCGGTAAAGACTATTATGAAGCCGAAGTGAGCCTGGAAGAAGTGCAAAACCTCTTATTCAGCGAATTGGAATTGCCGAACTTGGAACAAAAGGAAATGTCCAATATTATAACGGAAAAAATTGAATTTAACGATATCCGAAAAAAAGGCTTAATGGGAAATATCGATAAGAAACGCACGATTCTTTCGGCGATGAAGCGCAATGCATTGAGGGGAAAAGCGCAAATCATGCCGATTACCGAGGAAGATTTGCGGTTCAAGACATGGAATGAGGTCATAAAACCGGAATCCAACGCGGTCGTGTTGGCAATGATGGATACAAGCGGCTCCATGGGAAATTTTGAGAAGTATTGTGCCCGGACATTTTTCTTTTGGATGACCCGTTTCTTGCGTACGAAATATGAAAAGGTGGAAATTGAATTTATTGCCCATAGCACAGAAGCGAAAATCGTAACGGAAGAAGAATTTTTTACAAAAGGGGAGAGCGGAGGAACCATCTGCTCATCCGCCTATTTGAAAGCTCTTGAATTGATTAAGTTAAAGTATAGTCCAAGTCGTTATAATATTTATCCTGTTCATTTTTCAGACGGGGAAAACATGTCCAGCGACAATGAAAAATGTTTGAAACTCGTCAATGAACTGATGAAAGTTTCCCAGATGTTTGGATATGGGGAAGTGAATGCATTAAACCGTTATTCCACTTTGATGAATACTTATAAAAAAATCAAGAATCCGAAATTCCGCCATTATGTGATTCGCCAAAAAAGCGATGTTTACGAAGCGTTAAAAAGCATGTTCCAAAAACAAGAGGCAAATGCTTAAAGGGGAGATTCAGGTGGATAAAGAACTCCAGAAGGCCATTGATGAAATTACGGAAATTGCCATTGGTTTCGGGCTGGATTTTTATCCGATGAGATATGAAATCTGCCCTGCGGACATCATCTATACCATTGGCGCCTACGGGATGCCGACAAGATTTTCCCATTGGAGCTTCGGGAAGCAATTTTACAAAATGAAGCTGCAATATGATCTGGGTCTCAGCCAAATCTATGAACTCGTCATCAATTCCAATCCTTGTTACGCCTTTTTATTGGAATCCAATACCCTTACGCAAAACAAATTAATTGTCGCCCACGTACTGGCCCATTGCGACTTCTTTAAAAACAATGTACGTTTCTCCAATACGAGAAGAGATATGGTGGAGAGCATGACGGCGACCGCTGAACGCATTGCCAGCTATGAGCGGCAATATGGCAAGCATGAAGTTGAAAAGTTTTTGGATGCGGTATTGTCCATCCAGGAACATATCGATCCGTCCATCATTCGTCCGCAGTTGATCTACGATGAAGAAGAGGAAGAAGATGAAAGCAGCATCATCATTCCGACACCATATGATGATTTGTGGAAATTGGATGAACTTGTGGAAGGAAAAAAAGAAGAGAAGCCCAAGAAGAAAAAGAAGAAATTTCCTCCAAAGTCGGAAAAGGATTTGCTGTTGTTCATCGAACAATACAGCCGCGAACTGGAGGAATGGCAGCGGGATATTTTGACGATGATGAGGGAGGAAATGTTATACTTCTGGCCACAGTTGGAGACGAAGATTATGAATGAGGGATGGGCGTCCTACTGGCATCAGCGGATTATGCGGGAACTGGATCTGGATACGGCCGAAACGATTGAATATGCCAAACTGAATGCGGGAGTGCTTCAGCCATCGAAAACCTCCATCAATCCGTATTACTTAGGTTTAAAAATCTTTGAAGATATTGAAAGGCGCTACGACAATCCGACGGAAGAAATGAAAAGAATGGGGGTAAAACCGGGATCAGGAAGGGAAAAAATCTTTGAAGTTCGGGAAATCGAATCGGATATTTCCTTCATCCGGAATTATTTAACAAAAGAACTTGTGGAACAGGAAGATTTATATTTATTCGAGAAAAAAGGAAATACGTATCAAATCACGACTAAGGATTTTGAAAAAGTCCGGAATCAGCTGGTATCCATGAGAGTGAACGGAGGATTTCCTTACATCGTAGTGGAAGATGGAGATTATGAAAGAAACGGGGAATTGTACTTAAAGCACTGTTACGAAGGAATGGAGCTGGATCCTTATTATTTGGAACATGTATTGCCATATATTTATCAGCTTTGGGGGCGCTCCGTCCATTTGGAAACGGTGGTTGAAGGGAAGCCGGTGCTCTATTCCTATGATGGAAAAAGAAATTCAAGAAAAACGTTGTAACGGCCTCTTGAAAGCTCATGAAGTATCATGGGCTCTTATTTTTTATTTTATGGGAAGAAGACGTGGAACTTATTTTTTTTATTTCATCGTTTTTCATACCGGGTAACTTTACTAAAATTTTGTTAATATAATTGTAGGGTAGTAGATTGATTATGGTTTCTTTTCAGAGGCGGAAATGAACATGCTTAGAAAATTGAATTGGAAAAAAATTACTTGGACCATTTTGTTTTTTTCATTATTGTTTTCCGTTATTTTTATTATCACCCGTATGGTGTTTGCTCCCGCAGAATTAAAAGCGATGGAAGAACATGCAAAGGTCAAGACTGATTATGTGCTGATGCTTTTGCAATGCAGTTCCGGATTACTGATCATGATGATTCCTGCAATTATCGAAAGAAAAAATTCCGTTGACATTCCTGACTCCATTGAAGTCATTTTTTATATGTTTTTATTTTGCGCCATTTATTTAGGGGAAGTGAAAAACTTTTATTATCTCGTACCATTTTGGGATACCATCCTGCATGCTTTCAGCGGAGTGATGCTGGGGGCGCTGGGATTCATATTAGTGAGGTACTTAAATGAATCAAATCGCATCCACGTTCAATTGTCTCCGTTTTTTGTATCTTTTTTTGCTTTTTGTTTTGCGGTGACGATGGGGACAATGTGGGAAATCTATGAGTTTTTGGCAGATGGTATTTTATCAACCAACATGCAAAAATTTATTGCGTCCGATCTGACCGTGCTCAGTGGAAGGGATGCTTTGAAAGATACGATGATGGATTTGATAGTGGATTCAGTCAGTGCCCTGATCATATGCTTTTATGGATATCTGAAGTTGAAAAAATTGAAGAAACAAGGATACTTGAGATAAAAAGGGTGCAGAAGGGCATACCTTCTGCACTCTCCTTTTATTTATGGAAAGAAACGTGCCCTTTCAATGGATTTTGTTTCCCGGCCTTTGTACCTCTTCTTTCGCTGCTTTCCGAATTCTTCCTGGCAAACGTTCTTACTTTTAAATAGGAACTATGATCGGCAGTATCATCGGCTTTTTCTTTGTTTTTTCATACAAATATTGGCCTACGTCTTTTTTGACGGCTTTTTTCATGGCAAAAATATTGAAATCTTTATCTTTGAAAGAATCAATTGTGCTCTTGGTGATTTCATTAATATTGCGAATCAAATCACCCGATTCCTTGGCATAAACAAATCCCCGGGAAATGGAGTCCGGTTCTGATACCCGGCTTCCGTCAGCTTTATTGACGGTGATGACAATGATCAGCATACCTTCTTCCGAAAGCTGCTTCCGGTCTCTCAACACAATATCTTCAATTCCTTCTTCGCCAAAGGCATCGACATACGCATCTCCGGCGGGGATTTTTCTCGTTTGCCGGGCTTCCTGGTGCTGTATATCCACCACATCGCCGTTATTTAATATGAAAATGTTTTTTGGTTTGACACCGACGTCTTCCGCCAATTTGGCATGCAAATGCAACATGCGGTACTCCCCGTGAATCGGAATGAAATATTTTGGCTTCATCAGCGTCAGCATCAGTTTGAGATCTTCCTGATAGCCGTGTCCTGAAACATGCATGCCGGTTTTGGAGGCCGGGCCATAAATGACATTGGCTCCCAGCTTGAATAAGTTATCGACGATTTTTGTGACGTCTTTTTCGTTCCCGGGAATAGGCGATGCGGCAAAAATCACCGTATCTCCCGGGTCCACCCGGACATCCCGGTTGCTGTTGGTGGAAAGCCTTGAAAGGGCGGCAAGCGGTTCCCCCTGGCTGCCGGTACATAGAACGACGACTTTTTCGGAAGGCCATTGTTTGACGTCTCTTGCATCGATCAGCAACCAATCCGGGATATCAATATAACCGTATTTTTTGGCGACACTGACGACGTTCACCATGCTTCTTCCAAGAAGGGCGAGCTTCCGGTCCGTTTTGATTGCCGCTTCCACAATCTGTTGGATCCGGTTGACATTGGAAGCGAAAGTAGAAATAATGATTTTCCCGGAAGCATTAAAAAAGGATTCCTCAATTTGTTTCCCCACTTCCCTTTCGGAGGGGGTCGAACCTGGCCGTTCCGCATTCGTACTCTCGGAGATCAGAAGCAAAACTCCATCGTCCCCAATTTGGGCCATTTTATGAATTTCCGTAAACTGCTTGTTTACCGGTGTAAGATCGAATTTGAAGTCCCCGGTATGGACTATTTTTCCTTCCGGCGTATGGAAAACGATGCCTAAACAATCCGGGATGCTGTGGCTGACTTTAAAAAAGGTAGCCTGAATGTTTCCGAAATTCAATCTGGAATCCGAATGAATCTCAATGAGTGTGGATTCGCGGAAAATTTTATGTTCCTTCAGTTTTAATTCGATTAATCCCAAAGTAAAACGTGTGGCGTAGACAGGGATATTGATTTTTTTCAGCAAATATGGGATGCCGCCAATATGATCTTCATGGCCATGGGTAATGATGATTCCGCGGATTTTGTGTTGATTTTCCACGAGATAGGTAAAGTCAGGGATAATCAGATCAACCCCCAAAAAAGTCCTGTCTGCAAACTTTCCTCCGCAGTCGACAATGACTAAATCCTCTCCGTATTCAATGACATACATATTTTTCCCGATTTCATTAATGCCGCCTAATGCGCAGACAGAAAGCATGCCTGTAGATGACAACATCATCCCCTCGCTCCATCAAATTTCCATCCTTCAGTATGGGATATTCTTTTATTTCGTATACAACAAAAGCCTGCTCCCTTTATTCTGCTGCAGGAAGCAGGCTCTCCGTTTAATTGGCCAAAGCTTGCATGATGGCGTGTGGATTAAATCCCACAATCCATTGTCCATCGATTTCTATTTGAGGTACGCCCATTTGACCCGTTTTGTTTACGAGTTCAAACATCGCTTGAGGGTTCATCTCAACGTTTATTTCTCTATAAGGAATGTTTTGCTGCTTCAAAAAATTTTTGACCATCACACAATATGGACAGCTGTTTGTCGTATAAACGGTTACGTTCTTCAAAGAAAAATCCCCCTTTTTGCATTATACCCTTATAAGTATAATATACAAAAACATTTATAAAGTACAATAATATGCGTTTTGTTTATTTCGTTAATTAATTACCTATATGGGTATTGTGGCAAGAAAAATTTTATAAATCAATCATAAATCTCTTTTTGCCGAATAGTATGGTAATAACCTGATAGAAGGAAAGAAGTTTTTAGCGAATGACTTTAATAGAGGTGATGTGATAATGCCCCTTTTCATTTGTGTGCTGGAGATAGTTTATTTGTTTTTATGGATGGGATCCGGAAACAAGATTTTTTTCTTTATTGCATTGGGGATTTTTCTTTGGTGGATTTATGAAATGAGGAAGGAGGCAAGGCTCAGAAGGGAAAAAATCGAACAGGATACGATCCGGAGGCTGGAACGGATTCCCCATAACAGAAGAGCGGTTTCCGATGATTGTTTAACCGCAATCTTATTGGACGAGCATTCGAAAACTTTTTACTATCTGAAAAGAGATGACGTGGAATCGGGTTTTAAAAAGAAGAGTTATTCATTTGACGAAATCTATGAATGCGCGATTGCCGTGAACGGAAGCATCTGCTCCTTGATTTCAAAAGGCGGCATACATGGCTGGTCAATATTGAATGATGATGTAGAAATATATAATGAGGAAGCTTTCAAAGAAGAAGATACGATCAAAAAATTAAGTTTAAAGATCGCTGTGGACGATTTATCCAACCCCATTATCGAATTCGTATTTTTTGAGGACAAGCGCGGCATTGAAAAAGATACTGAAGAATATGAAGAAATTTGGAAAGAATGCAGGAATTGGCATAAAAAAATCAGCATCATTATTAAACGCAACCAGAAGAATCAGGTGGCTGTCAGCAACTGGGCCCACAATTGAAGAAATTAATTTTGCAACGATCCTTCATGTTAAGAAAAGGATCGTTTTTTATTGAAAGTGTGATTTTCCTCACTTCGTGATTAGTTCGCTTTCGATACAATAAAATCAAAAGATGTATTAATAATATTTCTTTTGGAGAGTGTGATCGGAATGTATAAACGGGATTATAATCAAAATCCTTTTATTGTCATTTGGGAGCTGACAAGGGCCTGTCAGCTGCATTGCCTGCATTGCCGTGCGGAAGCGCAGCGTCACCGCCATCCGTTGGAGCTCGATTTTGAAGAAGGAAAAGCGTTGATTGATCAAATTTATGAGATGGATAATCCGATGCTTGTTTTTACAGGCGGAGACCCGCTGGAAAGGGAAGATGTGTTTGATTTGGCGGAATACGCCATTTCCAAAGGAATGAGGGTATCAATGACGCCATCTGCCACACCGAATGTGACTAAAGAAGCCATTCAACGGGCAAAAGAAATCGGTTTAGCAAGATGGGCGTTCAGCCTTGATGGCCACTGTGCGGAAGTGCATGACCATTTTCGCGGTACGAGCGGTTCTTTTGATTTAACGATGAAAGCGATTTCATATATACATGAACTTGATTTGCCGTTGCAAATCAATACGGTCATCTCCCGTTATAATATCGATTATTTGGAGGAGATGGCCAAAATGGTGGAAGATTTAAATTGCGTCCTTTGGAGCGTTTTCTTCCTCGTCCCGACAGGAAGAGGAAAAGAATCCGACATGATTTCTCCGGCTGAGCACGAGAAAGTATTCCTGTGGCTATATGAATTGTCGAAGAGGGTGCCTTTTGACATAAAAACAACTGCCGCCCAGCATTATCGCCGGGTAGTCATCCAGCAGAAGCTCCGGGAACGCCGGGGGGTGAAGAGTGGGGACCATATTGATTATGAAGATGCTTTGATGAAAGGAAAAACAGGCCAAATTGATGGATTGGGACGGGCCCCGCAAGGCGTCAATGACGGAAACGGCTTTTTGTTTATCTCCCATATTGGAGATGTTTATCCAAGCGGGCTGTTGCCAATCAAAGCGGGGAATGTACGAAAAACACCGCTTGCCGAAATTTACAGAGAATCAGAGATTTTTAAAAATTTGAGAAATCCGGATATGTATAAAGGGAAATGCGGTGTATGCGAATTCAACAAAGTGTGCGGCGGTTCACGTTCACGGGCCTATAGCGTCACAGGAGATTATATGGAAAGCGAACCGTATTGCGTCTATATTCCGAAAGTAATGCGCAAGAAACCAAAACATAACGAAGTTCGATAAATGGCGGTGCAGGAGTGCAATTACTCCGCCCGTCTTTTTTTCATATGTATCTGCAAAGCGCTAAAATAATAAAGGGGACATCTCAAATATAGATAGACGCCCCCGCAAAGTTAATAGTGGATATATACCGCTGTCCCATTTGGTACGATGCTCGCCAGTTCTTCCACATCTTCATTCAACATGCGAACACATCCCTTGGAAACCGCATATCCGATGGAGCCCGGATCATTGGTTCCATGAATACCGTAGCTTTCCTTGGAAAGGGTCAACCACATCGTACCAAAAGGTCCTCCAGGATTAGGGGCTCTATTGACGATCACGAAGTTTCCTGTGGGCGTTTCATAAAGCATTCTTCCTACTGCAATCGGGTAAGTTTTTACTAAAACGCCGTTATGATATAAAGATAAAGTGCGGTTATTGATGGATACATCAATTTCATAAGGAATCGTACTTGGATCCGGCAAACCCGGGATGTTTATCGGTTGGCCGGCATAGATCAAATCCGGATTTGTAATCTGCGGATTATTTTCCAATAATAGAAGATATTCGACCCGATAATCCCTTGCGATTTGAACAAGTGTTTCTCCGGGTTTTACATAGTGAATCATGAATGCACCTCCAACCTATCCGCTAAACACATTTTATTCGGTGCTTTTGGAATAAGTGTCACACAGGAATTTTTTGGGGCTATGATGCTTGTCGGCACATATGCAAAGACCCTGTATAATGTATGACCATATTCTCAAAGATATGTTAGACTTTGTATCAGGTTGTTTTAGAAAAGCGTATTTCTTTATAATCAAAACAGGGTACTTTCTTGGAGGATGCTATGAAAAGATATATTGGGGAAATAATGTTGCTGACAACCGCTATCATCTGGGGGAGCGGTTTTGCTTTTAGCGCCATTTCACTGGACTACTTTACCCCTTACCAAATATTGGCGGTTCGTTTCACTGTCGGGGTATTGATTTTAAGCGTTATATTCTTTCCGCGGGTGAAGCGATTGAAGAAGCCGACCATAAAGAGGGGATTCATTTTAGGTTTTTTATTGTATTCGGCGTTTCTGTTGCAGACGGTCGGACTGCAATATACGACACCTTCGAAAAATGCTTTTATTACAGCGATTAACGTCGTGATTGTCCCGTTTATCGCTTTTTTTCTGGATAAAAGAAAAGTGGATAAATTTGAATTGGCCGGTGCATTTTTGGCCATTATAGGCATTGCCTTTCTATCATTGGAATTATCCATAGCGGAAATAAATATGGGCGATTTGCTTACCTTTGGATGCGCCGTCGGTTTTGCTTATCAAATTTATTACACTTCCAAATATGTGAAAGACGAAGACCCGATATTGCTTACGGTTGTACAGATGGGGGCGGCTGCCCTGTTTGCATGGATGTTCGTGATGGTCAAAGGGGAAATTCATTTTGCGCTGGAATGGAAAGGAATTTTATCTATTTTGTATTTAGGTTCGTTTTCGACGGCTCTTGCTTACTGTTTCCAAACGATGGCGCAAAAGTATACGGGCGAAACCAAGACCGCCATCATTTTATCCACTGAAGCATTATGGGGGATGATTTTCTCCATAATCATATTAAACGAAGTATTGACAGGAAGAATGATCATCGGGGCAGCTCTGATTTTAACGGCCATCATCTTGGCTGAAACGAAACCGGACTTTTTGAGGGGAAAATCAGTGGAGGATGTCAGACAAATCAAATAATGTAGCGGAAAATTGGATCCTGGAGTATAGCTCCAGGATTTTTTACATGAAGGTTTTTTTATGTTTTCTTTTTGCAACGGCACTTGTCGCAATACCGACCGAGGTGATGGCAACAATCGACAGCCATAAAGTGTTGGCGGAGATGAGGAGTCCTCCGATCAGGACAATAATGGAATCGATCATCAAAATAATGATGCCGACATTCCATTCGGTTTTATCGCTGATGAATTGCGCCAATAGGTCGGTTCCCCCGGTGCTTGTATCGAATTTTAACATCAAACCGATTCCCAGCCCTACAAAGGCTCCTCCGATGATTGCCGCATAGATGGCTTTGATGTCCAACAAGTAACGGAGGGGTTTTAACATGTCTATGATGACAGAAGAGACTAATAAGCCGTGGATGCTGTTAAAGAAGTAATGCTTATATTTAAACCATGCCAAAATAAAAATGGGTATGCTCAATATAATCGCCATCAATCCGATTTTCAGATTGAAGAGGTAATGCAAAATCAGCGAAAGTCCAATGATTCCGCCATCCAAAATTTCGTAAGGCGCCAGAAAAAGATTAATGCCAATCGATAATAAAATGCTTCCGAACAGAATAGCCATTCCCTTTTTCACACAGTACATGAACATTCCTCCATATAAGGACATGCACTATTGTATGAAAGGGAAGGGCGGAAAATGCGAAATATGTTATGTGCCGATGAACGCGGCATTATACCTTCCAAACGCAAAAAGGATGGCCTCCGGTTATGCCCAATGATTTGATCTTGCGATAAAAACGTACATGCATTTCAGGGCTTTTAAGGAGTTGGAAGAAAATGAACGATGGTATGATGAATAATTCAATGCAAATTTAACATGATAAAGGCATAACGCTTTAGGAGGTGTTTTAAATGGCAAATAACAATAAACGGTTTACACAAACAGGAACAGATATTGAAGAGGTAAAGCAACAAAATGCCCAAGGAAGCAGCAGTTCTTCTGGAACAAATCCTCAAAAAGTGAGAGAAGAAATTGCGCAGGAAGGCGGATTTGGGACTCCGGGCTTTTCTCAGCCAAGCCAGCCTGGTAAAACCCCAGCCGGGACAGACATTCAGAAAGTGAGAGAAGAAATAGCGGAGGAAAGCGGATTGGAAAGACCAAGCAAGCCGCAGCCTGCTCCGGCACCCGGGAAAACACCGGCCGGGACTGATATTCAAAAAGTAAGGGAAGAAATTGCAGAGGAAAGCGGATTCCCGCAGCAGCAACCGAAAAACAATCAACCAACCCCATAAAATGGAAGCGCCTCTTTTTTAGAGGCGTTTTCATTATTTTGTACGAAATTTGATTTATCTATCATAAACAAAATTTGCTAGTATGGAAATAGAACAGTCGTGCGAGGTGACTTTCATGGAAACTCCCAAAATTATCGGTTTGCAAAAATTAAATGAGCAATGGACGACAGAAAGCCCCTTTATTTCTGTGACATATCATAAAGACATGTATCCGCCGGGCACTGACCAGCAAGGAGTGGAAGAAAAGTGGCTGGAAGGAAGAGACTTAGGGGAGGATTTCAAATTAAAAGACGGCTTTCGTATGTATCATGGAAAAACGGTTCCCGGATTCCCGGTTCATCCCCACAAAGGGTTTGAAACGGTGACAATTATTTTAAAAGGGGTCATTGATCATTTCGATTCAAAAGGTTCGTCCTGCCGGTATGCCGACGGGGATGTGCAGTGGCTGACAACGGGCCGGGGGTACCAACATTCTGAAATGTTCCCTCTTGTCAATGAAGATGGGCCTAATCCTCTTGAAATGTTCCAAATTTGGTTGAATTTAGACAGAAAAGGGAAAAGAACGGATCCGGAATACAAAATGTTTTGGAGAGAGGATATACCGGTAATTGAAAACCATTTCAACGGCAAAAAAACGATCGTAAAAATCATTGCAGGCGAATTGTATGGAATTCATTCATTGGAACCGAATCCGGCATCTTGGGCCAAGGACAAAAACCATCATGTAGGAATTTATTTGATACATATGGAGCCTGGGGCAACTTTCACAATCCCGAAAGGATCCGGTACGATGAACCGGAACTTGTATTTCTACGAAGGGGATACCATCCAATTGGAAGGTGTGACTATAAAATCGAATTACCGTTGCAAACTTGTAGGCGATGAAGAAATCGTAATAGTAAATGGAGAACAAAACAGTTCGATCCTCATTTTGGAAGGGGAGCCGATCAATGAGCCCGTTGCTCAATTCGGTCCGTTTGTGATGAATACAAAAGAAGAAATCTACAATACTTTTGCTGAATACAATAAAACGAAATTCGGCGGCTGGAAATGGGACCGGCCTGATCCGGTCAATGATCGCAATGCAGGCAGATTTGTCAAATATCCTGATGGAAGAATTGAAGAACCGGGGGCAGGAACGAATTAAGGGTTTCCTGCAAGGTGACATCCCTTGCAGGAAACCCTTCGTTATTCTTCGCTTATCCGTTTTACAAGCACATCGCATTCGGCATTCGTTACAATCTGTTGGGTGACAGATCCTAAAAAGATTTGTTCGGCAGGCGTCATTCCTGTTGCACCGCATATGATCAAATCGGCGTTTACTCTCTTTGCGATATCGATCGGAATTAATTTTTTTGGCGAACCTTTTTCGATGATCACTTCCACGTTTTTTATATTTTGGGCTTCCGCCTGTTTGCGGTAAGCATCCATCCGTTTATTTATTTCATCAATGTTGCGTGTCAATAAGTCCCTGTATTTTTTCGCTCTTGCAACACGGGTTGTATCGATTACCGTTACCAATATTAAAGAAGCTTGATTTTCTTTGGCCATTTCGATTCCTTCGCTAAGGGCGGCTTCAGACTCTTTCGAACCGTCAATGGCGACTAAAATGTTTTTATAAATTCCTGGCATCCCAATCACTCCTTTTATTGGAAATATTATAACATGAAAGCGCATTCAAAAATTTTGAGATTTTGTGGAAAGTAAAGGCATGGTTTGCTCCAATCAGCTCTTCGGAGTAGTCGGCATGATGAGCGTATTTGGAGTCAAGGAGGATTGTGAAAAAAAGGAACGTGATTGGGCGATCCATAAAAAAAGCTGTCCGGAAAGCTTCCGGGACAGCCTTTCGTTTTATTATTATTTTAATACGTCATGATCCACATAACGTTCTCCGTTTAATTCACTGAGAACATTGATGGCCACTTTTGCGCCGTCACCGGCAGTGATAATTGTGTGGACGCTGACGCCCGCGCAAGTGCCTGCAGCCCAAATGCCTTCCACATTTGTTCTGCCATCTGCATCGACATCAAAAACGGTTTTAATTCTTGGCTCTGTGCCAGGTTTTGTTTTAAGCCCGATGCTTTCGGCAAGGTCCGTTAGCACACCGGTAGCCAGGATGACATGTTTTGCTTCAACTTCGCCATTTTCATATTGAAGTTTAAATCCGTTTTCTGTTTTTGAAATGTTTGTTACTTTTGCTTCGATGAGCTCTGCGCCATAATGTTTTGCCTGTTCGATTCCCGTTTTGACTAGTTCAGGGCCTGTAATTTCTTTCACACCGTAGTGATTATAAAGCATCGCGCGTTTTGTAATCCCTTGATCGCTGTCCAAAATTACCGTTTTTTTGCCTGCTTTAGCCGTGAAAAGCGCTGCGCTTCCTCCGGCAGGTCCGGCACCAATGATTGCTACATCATACATAACGATATCCCTCCTAAATTTTTCTATATTTATAATTCTACCAAAATATTAAATTCCTCTCTAAAAATATGGCTATTTTTAAAAAAGAAGTCGATGATTTGAAATTCCATTTTTTGAGTATTACGATTTTGTTAAGGACACTTTTTGATTTTTGGAGGGGATAGTCGTGGGTTGCTTATTATCAATCGACTGGGACTATTTTATTTCCGCTGAAAATCATGAAGTTGTATCAAGCATTGAAAACAAAAGAACCATCAATGATTTATGGTATAAAAAATACTTTCAATATAAATCTTATGGCGAAGATTTCGAGAAATCCTTTGTCCTTTCAGAAGAAACAGACAATTTCTGGGATAAAATCAAACAATTCTTCAGATGGAATCAGGATGTGGGAATTTACGTATCGGATTCTCATGCCTTATCTTATAAAATTGCTGAAAAATTTGGCGTGGATGAAGTATATCTTTTTGACGCCCATTCCGATTTGGGATATGGAGGCCTTGCTTCGCTGGAATTTGAAGTCAACTGCGCCAATTGGCTTGGAAAGCTTTTGCAAAATCAAATCATCAATAAGGCCAAGATCATATACAGCCCATTTACAAAAGAAGCGCCGGAGTTTTTTAAAGACATGATAAAAGCATTTGATGTCGAGTTTATTAATTTTGAGGATTTGAGAAAAGATATCAAAACAAACGTCATCCACATTTGCCGCTCCGGCGCATGGAGTCCGCCTTGGTTTGACGGGAAATTTATAGAATTTGTCAAAGGTCTCGGACTTCCTTACAAAGTGTATCAGTGTCCAACTAGAAAGTGGAATCCGAATAATGTGACATATGCGGAAAAATTGCAGTACTTAATGGCATAAGCCAATGCGTATAATGGTCCGGTCCCGACACATACTATCGTAAAAGGAGTGTGTTGGGATGAAAAAAGAATCATTGCCGGAATCCAAAAAGCGTTTTGCCGATATGCCTTATAAAGAGAAACCGGATCGGGTGCCATCCGATGGAATCAGCATTTTCGATTTGCATGAAGATATGCAGACGGTGGATGCCATTCCGGTGGATGAGCTGAATAAACGGGTGAAAGCAGAAGGAGATGAACTCCTGGAAGAATTGTTCCGAAAAGAATCTCCCGATGAAAAGCACCATTTTGATAACGCTTAGATGCAGCGACGACTGCATCTTTTTTCTTTGGCAACTGGAAGAAAAAATTTCTTCATCATTGTACAGAATTTGTAATAATTATTGCAGAAATTACAAATAGAACTTTGTCCAAATAATTGATTTTAATACCATTTCATGCTACTTTCATTTTGTCGGAAAGTTGTTAAATATAATGATGAAGAGAGATGAAGAAACGATGAATCAACCATTTTTGCCGGTATTGTGCGGTTCGGATATGAATGCATACGGAATGGCCCGCGCCTTCCATGAAGCATATGGAATAAAATCGCTCGTTGTAGGGCGTTCTCATTTAACAGCAACGCAAAACAGCAAAATCATTATTTTTGAACAGGTTGACAATTTTAATAATCAGGAAGTTTTTGTGCCTGCATTGAAAAAAATTGCCGAAAAATACAAAGATACAAAATTGCTGCTTCTTGCCTGCGGGGATGATTATGCAAAATTAATCATCAAAAATAAACCGGAACTTCAAAAATATTTCATAGTGCCATACATTGATGAATCGTTGATGGATAAAATTGTATTAAAAGAAAACTTCTATAAAATGTGCGACAAGTATGGCTTCAAATATCCAAAAACAACGATTATCAGCTATGAGAATTACAAAGAATTTAAAATCCCGTTTGATTATCCGATCATCATCAAAGCATCCAATTCCGTAGCCTATTGGGCATGCAAGTTCCCGGGAAAGAAAAAAGTGTTCGTCGCCCATGATGAAAACGAGAAAAATGCAATATTAGATGCCATTTACAGCTCCACTTACAAAGACAATTTAATTATCCAGGAGTTCATTCCAGGCGATGATTCTTATATGCGCGTATTGAACGCCTATGTAGGAAAAGACGGAAAAGTCAAATTGATGTGTTTGGGCAACCCGATTTTAGAAGAACATTCCCCGGAAGGAATTGGAAGCTATGCGGCAATTATTACTACATACGACAAAGAGTTGATGGATCGTGTACGCTATTTCCTAGAAGATATCGGTTATACCGGATTTGCGAATTTCGATATGAAATTGGATCCAAGAACCGGGGAATACAATCTGTTTGAGATTAATTTGCGCAATGGCCGTTCAAGTTATTTTGTAACGGCGGCAGGCTATAATCTGATGAAATATGTTGCGGATGACCACATATTTAATATTAAACAGGATTTAACTTATGCCGATAACAAGCACCTTTGGCTGGTCATACCTAAAGGTGTATTGTTTAAATATGCATCAAATGAAAAGCTGAAAATTGAAGCAAAACAATTGATCCGCGAAGGGAAATGGACAAACTCCCTATATTATCCTTACGATATGAATTTCAAACGTTGGATCAAATTAACGTTGAATAAATTAAATTATTATCGTAAATATAAAAAATACTTTAATAAAAAAGGTTTGGCTGAATAATGAAGAAGACTTTAGGAATCATCGGCGGTGTAGGTCCCCTTGCGACGATGTTCCTTGGGGAAGCGATCGTCCGTTTAACGAAGGCATCCAAAGATCAAGAACATGTTCATACAATTATCGACAATGATACATCGATTCCTGACCGGACTGCTTTCATATTGGGAAAATCCAAGGAAAACCCGGTTCCCTACATTATTCGGGATGCCAAAAAGTTGGCTGCCTGCGGGGCAGATCTCATATGCATCCCGTGCAATACGGCCCATAGCTTTTATGATGAAATCCAGCAAGGTTCTCCCGTCCCTGTCATCCATATGATCAGGGAAACGGCGAAAAGGGCAAAGGAGCTTGGCGCCCATAAAGTGGCCATTTTAGCGACAGACGGCACCATCCATTCGAAAGTTTATCAAACGGCATTAATGGAAGAAGGCATTGAACCGGTTATTCCTGATGCACAAACACAAAAGATGGTAATGTCCGTCATTTATGATGGCGTAAAATCGGGAAAAGATGTATCGCAAGAAGAGTGGAAGAAGATTGAAGAATCCGTCTTTGCGCTCAATTGTGACCGTGTGATTTTGGGATGCACCGAGTTATCTGTCATAAACAAAAATTTGGGATTGGGAAATCAGTATATTGATTCGTTAATTGTGCTGGCGGAAACCTCCATCATCCGCTGTGGCTATGAAATAAAAGAATAGAAACACGAAGAAGAATTCGCTTTTCGGAATTTGTCATCCCGGAAAAGAAGACCTTTTGGAGAAGAATTTCCGGCAAAAAGCGGATTCTTTTTTCATGCTGAAATCGGAAAGAATAGTTGAAGCGGCGATTGATGCCTGCTAAATTGTGGTAAACTATTGGTGGGAAGGCGGGAAGACGATGTCAGTCATTGATTTATTGAATGAATCGTTGCAGCAAAAATGGAAATTTAAATCCACGACGAAAGTGCAAGAGGAAATGATTCCGGCCATGCTGGAAGGGAAAGATATTGTGGCCGAATCCCCTACAGGATCGGGGAAAACATTGGCATATGTTCTGCCAATGCTGCATAAATTGGATGGCTCGAAAAAAAGAACGCAAGGTTTGATTGTAGCACCTTCTCAAGAATTGGCTATGCAGATTGTAGAAGTCATCCGGGAATGGAGCGCCGGAACGAATATTACAGTCCAACAACTGATCGGCGGAGCGAACATGGCCCGCCAAATTGAAAAATTGAAGAAAAAACCGACGATCGTCGTCGGTACGCCAGGACGATTAAATGATTTGGCGAGAACGAGAAAATTAAAATTGAATGAAATTGAAATGATTGTGTTGGATGAGTGCGACCAACTGTTGAGCAGAGATTACCGGGTCATGGTGAAATCCTTTATTGAAGGGGCATCTCCTAACCGGCAAGTAGCGCTTGTATCCGCGACCATCACCGATGAAATACAGTTGGTTGCCAGCAGGATGTTGAAAGATCCGGTCCGTATCAAAATCAAGCCGGAAGAAATGATAAAGGTCGGAAAAGTTGTTCATTCCTTTGTGAAAGTGGAAGAACGGGATAAGACGGACGCTTTAAGAAAACTTGCCAATATCGAAGGAATCCGGGGGCTTGCGTTCATCAACCATTTGGATCAGTTGTTGTTGAAAGAGATGAAATTGAAATATAAAAATGCAAAAGTGGTATCCCTTCATGCGGAAATGAGCAAAGAACAGCGGAAAAAGTCATTGGAAGAATTCCGCAATGGCGAAGCGCGCATTTTGCTGGCAACGGATTTGGCTGCCCGGGGACTTGATATTGAAGGGCTTACTCACGTGATTCATGTTGATCTTCCGCATACAGTGGAGCAGTATTTGCACCGTTCCGGACGCACCGGAAGAGCGGGAGCGGACGGGGAAGTGCTTACCCTTTTATCCTATAAGGATGAAAAAAATTATAGGAAATTGTTAAGGCAAGTAGGGCAGAAACCGGTCCAAAAGGTGATTTACAAAGGGCAATTGATTGAAGGAAACGCCAATACCATTGCAAAAAAGTGAGGGATCCACATGACTTTTGGAGAAAAATTGGAACAATATGCGGAACTTGCCGTGAAAATTGGAGTAAATATCCAAAAAGGCCAATATTTATTGATTAATACGACATCAGACGCATTGGACTTTACAAGATTGGTTGTAAAAAAAGCGTACGAAGTCGGTGCGGGGAGAGTGGCTGTTCATATAACAGATCAAGAGATTACCCGCATGTTTTATGAATTTGGGGCAGAGGAAGAATTCGCCAAGTTCCCGGAATGGATTGTTGCGCAGCGGAATGAATGCATTGAACGGAAAGGAGCCATCCTCTGGATTGATGCGGAAGATCCGGATTTGTTGAAGGGGATTCCCGTGCAGCGCATATCTGCCCAACAGAAAGCGAGCGGAGAAGCCCTTGTGAATTATCGGAAAGCGATTATAAACGATTTGATTGCCTGGTCCATCATCGCGGTTCCATCGAAAAAATGGGCGGCAAAGGTGTTTCCGGATTTGCCGGAAGAAGAACAAATGAATGCGCTTTGGGAAGCGATTTTCAAAACGGTGCGCATCGGAGAAGGGGATGCGGTGGAAAATTGGAAACGGCATATTCGGGAACTGGAACAAAGGGCGGAATATTTGAACCGAAAAAAATATGCAAAATTGCATTACAAAGCGCCCGGTACGGATTTGACGATAGAACTTCCCGAAAAACACATATGGTGCACCGGTTCCAGCAAAACGCCGGAAGGGGTTACATTTATTGCCAATATGCCGACGGAAGAAGTATTTACGCTCCCTTCGAAATTTGGCGTCAATGGCTATGTGCGCAATACGAAGCCATTAGTCTATCAAGGAAACATCATCGACGGGTTTACTCTCACTTTTGAAAAAGGAAAAATCGTTGAAGCCCACGCGAAAACCGGCAATGAATTGTTGCAAGAATTGATCCGCACGGATGAAGGATCCGCCTATTTGGGGGAAGTGGCGTTGGTTCCGCATGAATCGCCGATTTCATTATCAAACATTTTATATTACAACACGCTCTTTGACGAAAATGCCTCCAACCATTTGGCCATCGGGGAAGCTTATCCGACTTGCTACGTGGGAGGCCGTGATTTGGAAGAAAAGCAATTGGAGTCTTTGGGCATCAATGTTTCGATTACCCACGAAGATTTTATGATAGGAAGCGCGGAAATGGATATTGACGGAATTTTGCCGGATGGAACCCGGGAGCCGGTCTTCAGAAAAGGGAATTGGGCTTTTTAAATCAACGTGCAGCCACATCTTTCCTTGTTGAGAAAGGAGATGTGGCTTTTTTCGTTTTCGGAAAGAAACAAATTTTGAACAAATAAAAAGGGGAACGGATATTCGTAAATCGGGTGGCCGTTATTTTTCACCCATGCTACAATAGATACATAGTTGAAAGTGGAGGTCGATTGAATTTGAAAATTTTCCATACGGCAGACTGGCATTTGGGAAAGCTGGTGCAAGGCGTTTACATGACGGAAGATCAGCGGCATGTTTTGAATCAATTTTTGCAGGCAATCGATGAAGAGAAGCCGGACGCAGTGGTCATTGCCGGGGACTTGTATGACCGGGCGCTTCCCCCGGTGGAAGCGGTGGATTTGCTGGATGAGACTTTCGCGGAAATCGTATTGAAGCGGAATGTGCCAGTTCTTTGCGTCGCGGGAAATCATGACAGCCCGACCCGCCTCGAATTTGGAAGCAAATTGATGAAGGAAAGCGGGCTTTATATCGCCGGTGAACTCGATGATCAATTTGAGCCGATCATTTTGCATGATGAATATGGAGAAGTTCATTTTCATTTAGTGCCCTTTGCGGAGCCTTCCACTGTCAGAAACGTGCTTCAATGCGATTCGGTTCATACATATGATGATGCCATGAAAACGATCATTGAAAAAATTGAAGAGAAAATGGACAAAACCAAACGGCATGTATTTGTGGGACACGCCTTTGTCACACCGGACGGGGAAAAAGGGGAAAATACGAGCGAATCGGAACGGCCTTTGGCCATCGGGGGCTCGGAATGTGTCAACGCCCATTATTTTCAACCGTTTCATTATACAGCGCTCGGACATTTGCACAAGGCCCATTACGTTTTGGACGAAACGATACGATATCCGGGCTCGCTATTAAAATATTCGGCATCTGAAGCAAATCATCAAAAGGGTTTTTTAATAGTCGATTTAGATGAAAAAGGGCAAGTTGCCGTCGAAAAGCGCATTTTTACCCCAAAAAGGGATTTGCGCATTATCGAAGGATCCATCCATGAAATATTGAAACATGATTGCTCCGAAGATTATGTGTTTGTGAGACTGACAGATTTGACGCCGGTCGTGGGAGCAATGGAACAGATCCGCACCGTTTATCCGAATGCCATGCATGTAGAACGGAAAACGATCCAAAGAACGGATGAATCGGAGGAGATGATAAACATCCGCCGGGAACAATTGGATGATGTAACGCTGTTCAAAGCTTTCCACCAAGAAGTTATGGGAACAGAGCCGACGGAAGAGGCCCTTCAGCTTTTTAAAGAAGTGCTGGAAGAATTATTGCAGGCTGAAAGAGAAACAAAAGGGGAAGTGGTGATGAAGTGAAGCCGATTCTGCTGAAAATGACCGCCTTTGGACCATATAAAGACGAAGAAGTGATCGACTTTACGAAACTTCAAGAGAAAAGATTATTTGTCATTTCCGGACAAACGGGAGCAGGAAAAACAACGATTTTTGATGCCATCTGTTTTGCCCTGTATGGATATGCCAGCGGACAGGACAGGAAAGAACCGAAAATGCTTCGCAGCGATTTTGCGGATGATGATGTCCATACTTCCGTCGAGTTCATTTTTGAAATCCGCGGCAAAAGATATCGGGTATTGCGCCGGCTGCCGCATGTGAAAAAAGGAAGAAAAACTGCGACAGGCGAAAAATATGAACTGTTTGAAATCCTGCCGAATAATGAAGAAGTTCCAGCGGTGGAGCGGCAAAGGGTGTCGGATATTAATCAAAAACTGGAAGAAATCATCGGGTTGACCTATGATCAGTTTTGCCAAATCGTCATGCTGCCCCAAGGGGAGTTCCGCAGATTATTGACTTCAAAATCGGATGAAAAAGAAGAGATTTTAAGAAAAATCTTCAAGACGGAACGGTTTATTAAAATGGCGGATAAATTGGAAGAAAAGAAACGGGAAATGGAACGGAAATTGAACGAAGCGCAGGCGTTAAAAAACAGTTATATCAATCAAATTGCAGGCGCGTTGCCGGAAAGGGAATCGCCGCTTTTTTCCGCGCTGAGCAAAGATTCGAACATTTATCAAATTCTTGACGGGTTGGCGGAGGAGCAGAAATTTTACCAAGAAAAAATCCGGGAAGATGAACATAAATACCGCGAGGCCTACCGGAAGTATCAAGAAAAGTATGAAATATACGTTGCGGAAAAAAAGTTGAATGAAGAAATCGAAGCCTATGAAAAAAAGAAAGAACAGTTGATGCAATTGCGATCCCGCCAGGACCATTATGAACAAATGAAAGAGACGATTGATGCGGCCAATCGGGCAATCCGGATTTCCCCCCTTTATTCCCGCATGATGGAACTGGAAAATGAAAAAACGGTCCTTGAGCAAAAAATGAAAGATGCAACCGGGCAACTGGACGAAGCGAAAAGAACCTTTGCTCTGGCTGAAGAGTGTTTCAAACGGGAAGCGGATTTAGAGGACGAGCGGGAACGGGCGAATGAACGGGTAATCCAATTGGAAAAACTTGTCCCCCTTTATGAACAAATGAACGAACAATTAAAGCTTGTGGAAAAACTGTTGAAAGAAAAGAATGAGCTGCAAACACAATTGCATCTCTTGGAAAATCATATCAAAGAAAAGAACGAGGCCATAAAACAGGAAATGGACATCATTGAACAGCTTGAGGAAGATACGGAATCCTTAAGTGAACTTTTGGAAGAGCAGCGGCGACTAAAAGAAATCGTCGACACTTATTCCAAATATCATGAAACCGGGTTGAAAGTCCGCGAACTCGAAAAGGAATGGGAAAAGGCGGCCGCGACATATGAAAAAATTCAAAAAGATTATATAAGGGAAGAAGAAAAATGGCTGAACAACCAGGCGGCGATGCTTGCGGCAAAGCTGAAGCCCGGAATGCCTTGCCCGGTTTGCGGCAGTACGGAACATCGGATCGAACATAAAGAGATGGATGACGGCGTTGAACTGATGGAGCTGAAACAATTGAAGGCGGCCTTGGACGAAGCGCAGCAAAAGCGTTATGCCGCTATGGCGAAGTTGGATTCAAAACGTCAAATGTTGAAAGAAATAGAACAGACATTAATGGAACGGTCTGCGCCGATTGACGGACAGCAGATATTCTTCAATCGTTTGCGGGAAGTCGAAGAGGCGTTACATGAAAAAGAAAGAAAAAAAGAGGAGCTTTCCAACAGCAAAAAACAGCTGAAATTGCTGCAGAAAGAAAAAGAAGAAATTGAGGAGCAATATAAGGAAACCGAGCGGGAATACAATGAATCCAATGAAAAATACACGCAGGAAAACACGATTTTGGAACAGCAACGGAAAAACATTCCAAAAGAATTAAGCAGTTTTTCCCTGCTGCAGGAAGCATTGCAGCAAGCGATGAGCGTAAAACAAAAATTAAAAGAGTCCTGGGAGAAGGCGCAGAAAGATTACCAAGAGGCCAATAAACAACTGGCAACAAGCGAAGAAGCGGTGAAACAGATTTCCGGGCAGGCGAAAAGTGTACAGGAAAAACTGCAAAAAGCAAAAGACGAATTTATTGCAGGGCTGGTCCAGGCGCAATTTGCCACAATCGACGAATTTTTGCTTGCCAAGCGGCCGCAGCAGGAAATTGATGAGCTGGAGAAGATGTATGAAGATTTCATGAAGGAGCTTCATTTGCTGGAAATACAGGTTGAAGAAGATGAAGAAAAATTCAAAGGCAAAGCAAAGGCGGATTTGACAAAATCGGAAAAAGAATTGGAAGATTTGAAATCCGGCTACGAGAAGGCGCTGGATATACTCAATTACTCGAAAGCGTGCGAAAAGCATTGCATCGATTTTGCGGAAAAACTTGAAAGAATTGCCGATGAGATATTCCAAATGGAAGAAAAAGCAAATCAAATCATCCATCTCTATAATTTAATCCGGGGACAAAACAGCAAAAGGATTTCCTTTGAACGCTATGTGCAAATGGGATACTTGGAACTGATTACGGAAGCGAGCAATCTCCGCCTGAAAAATTTATCGAACGGCCAATATTATTTGCAGGTTTCGGACCGGGTGGAATCCCACGGAAGAGCAAGCGGTTTGGGATTGGATGTATACGATGCGTACACTGGACAAGCAAGGGATGTCAAAACGCTGTCCGGAGGAGAGAAATTTAATGCTTCTTTAAGTCTGGCGCTTGGAATGGCGGATGTGATTCAAAGTTATCAGGGAAATGTCAATATTGAAACTTTGTTTATTGATGAAGGATTCGGCTCTCTGGATGAAGAATCCTTGATGAAGGCGATTGATACGCTCATTGAGCTTCAGAAAACCGGACGGATGATCGGGGTCATCTCCCATGTGGAAGAACTGAAATCGGCCATGCCTGCGGTTCTGCAAGTGGAAAAGAAAAAAGAGGGATACAGCAAAACTTCGATTTTGTTAAAGTAGTGTATTTTATTGAAAGAATAATAGCTTTTGGTAAAATAACAATAAATCCAACTGAACATTGGAAAAACCACAAGGGGTGCTGATGAAGTCAGCTGAGAGTGTGCCGTATGCACTAACCCTTTGAACCTGTAAGTTAGTACTTGCGTAGGGATGTGGGATAGAAACCGAAACGTCTGGCGTCTCGGATCTGTCCGGGCGCCTTTTTCTTTTCTATCCTTCTCTCGGGTTTACGCTGGGAAGAGAAAGGAGTTGCTGAAATGAGAAATACTAAATTATTAATAATGATCGAAATTGCCATCTTTGGTGCAATCGGGTACGTGTTGGATCAATTGAAATTTTCGGTTTGGGCGCAAGGCGGTTCCGTCAGCCTGGCAATGCTTCCAATCGTTTTGATGGCCATTCGCCGGGGGATATCTGCCGGCCTCGCTACAGGGCTTATTGTAGGATTATTGAATATGACAATCAACCCTTACATTGTACATTGGGCCCAGGCGACACTGGACTATCTTTTCGCCTTCACTTTTGTCGGATTTGCGGCGCTCGTCCGGGAACAAGTGCTGGATGGTGCAGCGGCAAATAATAAAAAGAAAATAGCATGGTTTGTTGTCTTAGGAACAATTGTCGGCGGATTGCTGCGCTTCATCTGCCATACGATTGCCGGAGCCATTTTCTTCAAGGAATATGCCGGCGATCAGAATGCATGGATTTATTCAATTGTTTATAATGGCACTTATATGGTTCCGTCAATCATTTTAACTGCTATTGCGGCGTCTTTAATTTTCACGGCCGGCCCACGGCTGTTGAAACAATAAAAAAAAAACTGAATGGCTGCATTTAGGAGCTTTTGGCAAAACAGCGAATTGGAAAATGTTTGTTTTCCGATTCGCCATTTTTTGTGCTGCGATTTTGCGGTTCATCCAAAAAAGCTTTAATATATTTATTGTGTTTTGTTGTGCCGGTTCCATCATTCCAAACGTCCATTTACCGCAGAATATGTTATTATTTATAAAGAGAAATTGAACAGAGGAAAGGATCTTTTACATGATAGTCAAAACGCAAGAAGAATTGGAAGCATTAAAAAAAATCGGCCGCATTTGCGCGGAAATTCGTGATGCCATGAAAGCCGCAACAAAGCCTGGCATCACAACAAAAGAATTGGACGAAATCGCAGGCCGCATGTTTGAAGAAGCCGGAGCCATTTCCGGTCCAAAAGGGGAATATGATTTTCCGGGTTATACGTGCATCAGCGTCAATCATGAAGTGGCCCATGGCATACCCGGAAATAAAGTCATTAAAAAAGGCGATTTAGTCAATATTGATGTTTCTGGTTCTTTAAACGGTTATTTTGCCGATACGGGAATTTCATTTGTTGTCGGCGAAGGATATGAAGACAAGGAAAAGCTTTGTCGAGTGGCCCAATCAGCCTTCGATCGCGCGATGACAAAAGTGAAAGCGGGATCGAAGTTAAATCAGATCGGGAAAGCGATTGAACGGGAAGCAAAAGCCCATGGACTGAAAGTGATCATGAACTTGACGGGGCATGGCGTCGGCCGCTCGTTGCATGAAGAACCCCAGCATGTTTTGAATTATTATGATGCTTGGGATAACACCATTATGAAAGAAGGGATGGTCCTGGCGGTAGAACCGTTCATCTCCGAAAAAGCGGACCACATCATTGAATCCGGAGACGGCTGGACATTTGTCACACCGGATCAGTCCCTTGTTGCCCAAGTTGAACATACCATTGTGGTTACAAAAGATAAGCCGATTATTCTAACAAAAATCGATGACGAAACCGATTCATGATCAATTTCATTAGGATGCACAAAATTTCCCTGAAAAAAAATCCTGTACGTTTATGAACGTACAGGATTTTTTTTCATGAATAATACCCCGACTATCAATACTCCGCTTAAAAATAGGGCGGAAGTGGTCACTAGCAATTCATCGAAGCCGTTGGCAATGGCGATTCCGATAAAACACCATACGAAAACAAGGGGATAGGCGATATCATGATGGTGGTAGCGCAGGTGCAATGCAACCAAAGTGGCAAATGTAAGGATGATGACAGCCCACAAAGCATCGCTCAATCCGAATCTGTTCCATTCGTTATACACCAGCAAATAACAAGCGTTGATAATAAAAATAAAAGTTGTCCAGCCGAAATAAATAGCGATGGGCATTCTTTTTTTCAAATAGTCCCCTTGCATGGGATATGTAAGATATAATGCAAATAAAGCGAAAAGCTGCAAGCCAATGCAAATCAAAGAGTAAAATAGCATTTCTTTATTCCATAGATAGATGGAAAGGATTTGCAAAAGCATTGCAATGAAAAAAAGGATCGTCTGCAATGGTGAAACGAAGCTTTCAGATTTTCGATTTTTGGAATAACTGAAGGCCCAGATAAATAAAACAATAAATAGGAAAAACCAAAATATATATACATATGAAGCCGGTGATATCAAAAGTGGCAGACGGTTGATAATTTCAATGGTGGATTTGTCTCCGATGTTCGGCAGCCAAAAGGTATATAAAGTAAAGATGGTTGTGACAATCAGGCTGCCAATAATCACAATGATTCGGCCCATGCTTCGCACTCCTTTCCATAAAATTATATACATTAAAAAATAATTCAACAACTTAATCTCGGGATGGATTCATTTTTTTGTAAATTTTTTTATGGAAAATGGACACTTTTGAAACAAACGTCGATTCTAATAAATTTCGGGAAAAAGAGATAATAATTATATCAAAAATCTGCACAAGAAGCGGTGCCGGCCATTTGAAACATTCGACTGGAAAGCTCAAACATAAAATTCAAGACCTGCGAAGAAAATTGAAATAATAATGAAGGCATCTGGAATCTACTATATAGTAGATATAGAAATAAATAATTTAAGAAAGGGCTATAGGTATCAAAATGGTGAAAAAGCTGTTTCAAATTATTAAAAAGAAGGGTGATCATGTGATTCGAATCGAAAGCGACAGGCTGCATTTGCGCACCTTTGTGGAAACGGATGCAAAAAAATTGGCGCAATTATTGCAAAGAAACAAATATTTTTGGGCAACGTATGAACCGCTGCATGATGCCGAGTATTACACAGAAGAAGCCCAATACCGGAAAATATTGGAGGGAATCCATCTTCAGCGTTCAAATCGCGAATATTCTTTCGGGATTTTTACAAAAGATGAAGAAGAATTAATTGGGCACATTTCCCTTTATGCAATTAAACGATTGCCTTATAATAGCGCGTTCATCGGGTATTCCATAGATGAAAGATATACCGGGAAAGGCATTGCGACCGAAGCGGTAAAGGAAGTTGTGCAATTCGGGTTCAATGTCGTGAATCTGCATCGAATCGAAGCATATGTATCACCCAAAAATATCGCTTCCGTAAAAGTGTTGGAAAAAGCGAATTTTAAAAAGGAAGGGCTATTGAGGGAATTATTATATATTAACGGTTCTTGGGAAGATCATTATATTTATGCCCTTTTGCAAGAAGATTATTATCGGAAAAACAATTAAGGAAACCCCGTTTCCAACCGGATTTTACGGGATTTGATCCGGAGTCGATTTATTCAGGGAAAAATAAAAAAAGCCCATCCGTATAAAACGAATGGGCGAAGCAAATTCAATNATGAATGTTGATGGCGCAATTCCAAATATTCATGTCCATTTGTCAATAAATCAAGTTTTCCTGTTTCCGGATCCATCACCAGGCCATGAACTGGCGTATTTTTAGGGAAAAGCGGATGGTTGCGGATGATGTCCACGCTTTTTAACACATTCTTTTCAACGTCGCCAAAACCGCGAAGCCATTCAACTAAATCAATTCCCGAATACTTGATGGATTTAATCATTTCATCGCTGATTCCTCTTTCTCTCATATGATCAATCATGACGAAAGGATCCACTTTGCTCATGCCGCAATCATGATGACCGATTACATACACTTCATCCGCCTGTAATTCATAGACGGCCACTAAAATACTTCTCATAATTCCTCCGAAAGGATGTGCAACCATTGCGCCTGCGCTCTTGATAATTTTTGCATCGCCATTGCGCAAATTCATCGCTTTCGGCAATAATTCAATCAAACGCGTATCCATGCAAGTTAAAATGACAATTTTTTTGTCAGGGTATTTTGATGTTATATAAGGCAAATATTGCTTATTCTCAACAAACTCTTTGTTAAAACGCAAAATTTCCTCTAATGATGTCATCATGTATCCCCCCTTGGATGTTAAACATGATTATAACAATAAGAAAAGGGGCAAAACAACGGAAATACTACAAGACCAATAAATCAGGCAATAATTGATAAAAAAAACCGACAAAAACANGAGAACCTGTTTTGTCGGTTTTTAGGCAGCTTTATCTAATTAAAATTTTTCAGTTGGTTTTGGATCAACTTTTACTGAGCTGGAGGAATCTAAACCTTTGCGCAAATAATGAATGAACATGGCAACTGATACCACAAGAAGCCCAAGAAAACCAGTTACAGTCGTTAAAAATAAGCCCATCATTAGACCCCTTTCTAAAAAAACAATTCTGGTTACTACTAATTATACTATAACTATATGATTTTTTTAAAGGTTTTAGGAGAAAAATAACGTTAGCAATTCCAAGGAGACTTTCGTTGGATTGCTAATTTTGTATAAAACATGGCAACCCTGTGACCAGCCTGGAAAACGGCCCAACCTTTTTTCCCCATTTAAAAAAGCAGCGGATTTTGGTTTGCTTATAAAGCTGTTGAGCGGCATGGTACCTGTAACGGAAAGGCTATGCCGCTCTTTTTTTTGCCATTAAAGCTGTTGAACGTTGTGACATTGTCCCATCATTAAATAACCAGTTTTTATCAAAATATTAATGTATTCAAATAAAAGGAGATTAAAAAATAAGGATAGATGCCGAAATAAATAGTAGCGGAAGATTTGGAGGTACAGATTATGGATAAAGCGACAGTGATAGGTATACTTCTTGGAATCATCGCTATTTTTTTCGGAATGGTATTAAAAGGTGCATCATTAAGCATTTTGATTAACCCGGCAGCTTTTTTGATCATTATTGTCGGTACAATCGCATCGATTGTAGTTGGATTTCCTGGAAAAGAACTTAAAAGGATTCCGAAATTATTAAAAGTCATTTTCACAGAGCAAAAAACCGTCAGCGATGCGGAAATCATCAAAATGTTTTCAAAATGGGCAGATCTGGCCCGTCGTGAAGGTCTTCTTGCATTGGAAAGCGAGGCGCAAGAAATCGAAGATCCTTTTTTAAGAAACGGATTAACCCTTGCGATCGATGGCCAAAGCGCAGATTACATACGCGACGTGTTAAATGAAGAAGTGGAAGCGATGGAAGAACGCCATGAAAGCGGCGCCCAAATTTTTTCCCAAGCGGGTACATATGCACCGACGCTCGGAGTGCTTGGTGCGGTTGTAGGCCTGATTGCAGCATTGGGTGATTTGAATAATATAGATAATCTTGGTTATGCAGTTTCATCCGCCTTCGTAGCAACATTGTTGGGGATTTTCACAGGTTATGTGCTATGGCATCCATTTGCCAATAAATTAAGACGCAAATCCGTTATCGAAGCAAGACAAAAACGTTTAATGATCGAAGGTATTTTATCTGTATTGGAAGGCGAAGCTCCACGTATTATTGAGCAAAAATTGGCTTCCTATTTGACGGAAGAAGAACGGAGACAAATTTTTGAAAGCGGGGCTGATGGCCTTGGCAAAGAAAAATAAAAAGAATGCCAAAAAAACGGAAATTAATGATTCATGGCTGTTGCCCTATTCGGATTTGATGACGCTGCTGTTGGCATTGTTCATTGTTTTGTTCGCGTCCAGCACCATTGACCAGGAAAAACTGGAAAAGATGTCACAGGTGTTCAGCGAAATTTTTAGCGGAGGAGTCGGCTTCATGCATGATACTTCAATGGTTGATAGTCGAGAACCGATGCCTGGCGGGATAACGCCCGAGCAAAAAGCTTATTTGGCAGATCAGGCGCAATTGAAACAAATCCAAAAAGATATTGACGGCTTTATTGCTGTCAATGAATTGGAAGATACCTTTTCAACGAAAATGACAAATGAAGGCTTGCTTCTGACAATACGTGACAGCATTTTGTTCGATCCTGGAAAAGCGGATATAAAGCCCGAAAATATCCCCATCGCCCAGAAGCTATCGCGGATTTTAGATCTTGATCCTCCGCGTTATATCGTCGTGACGGGACATACGGATAATGTACCCCAAAACACCCCCGAATTCAGGTCGAATTGGGAACTGTCTGTAATGAGGGCGGTCAATTTCCTGAAGTTGCTGATCGATTCGAACCCGGATTTGGATCCGAAATATTTTAGCGCAAAAGGATATGGGGAATACAACCCGATTGCATCGAATGATACCGCCGAAGGAAGGGCACAAAATCGCCGGGTAGAAGTTTTAATTCAGCAAACAGTAAAAGACAATACGGAATCATCCCGGACAACTTCCGAATAAGCAACAAAGAGGAGCGTCCCATCATGGGGCGCTCCTTTTTGTAAGCTTTTGGATAATCATTGAGGATTCCACATTTTTTGAATAATGGTGCATAAATTAGGAAAAAGTATGCGGTAGTAATCGAAATCAGGCTCATTTGCGGAGGGAACCCAGCTCGGAAACGATGGCCTGTATTTCGCTTGGACTGAAAGTATCGCGCTTCATAATCCATTCATATATATCGTATAAAGCTTGATAATCGGATTCTGAAAAATCATCAGGACGCAATACGTTTGTATTCACCATTTTTAATTTTTCTTTAATTTTTTCTATCATATACGCCAAATTATCTTTAGAAGGCGTAGACAAATTCATATTCATTTTCCACCTTTCTTTGAACTTTGTATCATCATTTCATTTCAATCCATTGTTGTCAAGTGAATTCCATGCATTTGTCTTTGCTTTTAAAAGATGAAAAGTTCTTATAGAATATGATTAGAAATTATTTACAAGGATCGACAGGAGGAGTAGGGTCATGAGCGAGAGTAAATTGTGCAAAGGCGTTGTGATTGGAGCATTGGTTGGGGCGGCAGTGAGCATGTTGGATCGCACGACAAGGGAACAGACGGTGGAAAAACTGAAAAAAACAAAGAACAAGGTTATTTATTATGCGAAAAACCGGAGCGAATTGCAGCAATTGGTAAATGAAAAAATCGAAAAAATGCAGAAATTGTATGAGGATACAAAGGATAATGTCAATTTCATTATGGAAAAATTGGATGAAGTAAAAGGAATCCCTGGAGCAGTGCAGGAGATTGTACAGGATACAAAAGAAGTTTTTTCATCCAATGAAGAAAAATCATATCAGGGGGAATGAAGGGAAGTGAACTAGCGTTTGGACAATACGAAAATTCCCCAAATAAAGTGGATTTCGAGAATTCAATCCTTTTTCAAACCGGATGAATCAACCATAAACGTAACCACGTTCAAAGGATTTGTCCAAGATTTAATCATTCGGATATGGAAAGTGGATGTTTCCGGAAAGGGAGCGCAACTGGCTTATTTCTTTTTATTATCTTTCTTTCCGCTATTGTTAGTGATTGTTTCCATCCTCCCTTATTTGAACATTAATCAGGAACATGTATTTCGTTTCATGCAAACCATTGTGCCTACAGAAGTATTTCTGTTGACACGGGGAACGATTGTGGAAATATTGACGACTTACAATGGCGGCGGTCCTTTGTCGATCGGGATTATCGGTACCCTTTGGGCGGCTTCGCAGGGGATGAACGCAATTTTAAAGACGTTGAATGAAGCGTACGAAACGGAGCCGAAGATGGGAATCATCAATCGGGGCTGGTCATTGGTTTTCACGGTATTACTTATCCTCGTGCTATTGCTTGCATTGTTGGTTCCGATTTTTGGACAACGATATATGTATCAGTTGTTTGATTTTTTAGGAGTGGGGGCATCCTTTGTGGTTTTTTGGAATTATGTTCAATGGATTTTGCCGCCGCTTCTCATTTTTATTGTATTGCTATTGTTGTTTTGGCTAATCCCATATACACAACCGAAAGTGCCTATAAGGACCGTTCTTCTGGGAGCGTTGTTTTCCACCGTTTCATGGGTAATATTGATTTATGGTTTCTCTTTTTATGTAAAGAATTTCGGTAACTTTACATCAACCTACGGAAGCATTGCAAGCGTCATCATTTTATTGCTCTGGCTGTATTTTACCGGCATGATTTTAATCTTTGGCGGAATGCTGAATGCTACCATGTATAAACGATATCTGGCCAAGAACAAGCGGGGCAGTTAGGAGCGCCGGCATTACATCCCCCAATGAAGCGGGACAGGTCGGACAGCAAATAAAAAAGGCGGCTTAAGCTCTTTGAAGGCTTAAGCCGCTTTCTGTTATTTGAGGCCATTCCTTATAAACTGAAAATGTTTACTTTAAAGTTTTAAGCATCCTTAATCCGTTTAATATGACCAAAATGGTGCTGCCTTCGTGGCCGACAACGCCCAAAGGGAGATCGACAATTTGAAGGAAGTTTGAAGTTATAAGAATCGCAATGACGGCGGTCGAGAAGATTATATTCTGTTTGACAATCTGCTGCATTTTTCTTCCAAGTTTAATGGAGTAAGCAATTTTTGATAAATTGTTTTTCATTAAAACGACATCGGCCGTTTCCAATGCAACATCGGTTCCTCCCCCCATGGCGATGCCGACCGTCGATTTGGCAAGGGCAGGAGCATCGTTAATTCCGTCTCCGACCATGCCGACATATTGATATTTCGTCAATGCCTGCTCAATAAATTCCGTTTTGGTGATTGGAGAGCATTTTGCAATATAATCGTTTACTCCCGCCTCTTTAGCAATCACTTTCGCTGTTTTTTCGTGATCCCCTGTCAGCATGGCGACTTCTATCCCAAGTTGTTTCAAAGTTTCGACCGCCTCTTTCGCTTCGTTTCGAATCGTATCTTTTAAGGCGATCATTGCTGCAATTCCATCATCATCTTTCAAAAAGACGACGGTTTTTCCTTCTTCTTCGAGGCGGGCTGCGATGCCATCGGCGAAGCTGTCTGCTTCTTCATTGCCGACAAAATCGGCATTACCGATTATATAAGAACGGCCGTTGAAATTTGCCTTTACCCCTTGGCCAGGAATATCGATGATATCGATTCCGGAAATGATGCCGATTTGTTGATCTTTGACGTATTGAACAATGGATTTGGCAAGCGGGTGATTGGATTGGGACTCCATTGATGCAATGAGCTTCAGCGTTTCTCTTTCATCCAAATCTTCCCGGACCAGGACATCCGTAACGACCGGCATTCCCTCTGTCAATGTTCCTGTTTTATCCACGGCCAGCAACTTGAGGGCGCTTAAATTTTCCAAGTGGACGCCGCCTTTGAATAAAATTCCGTGGCGAGCGCCGTTTGAAATGGCTGCAAGTGTGGCAGGCATGATGGAAGCTACTACGGCGCAAGGTGACGCAACGACAAGCAGCACAATCGCCCGGTAAAATGTTGTATTCCAATCCCAGCCGAATAAATAGTGCGGCAGAAACATCATGAGGGCAACGGCGATGAGCACCGCTTTTACATAAATGCCTTCAAATTTTTCAATGAACAATTGGGAAGGGGATTTTTCGCTTTGGGCCGTTTGGACAAGCGTGATGATTTTTTGGAATAATGTTTCGGAATTCGGCTTCGTCATATGGACGGTGATTGTACCGTTTAAATTGATGGTACCCGCAAATACTTCGTCCCCCACGTCTTTTGACACCGGGATCGATTCCCCGGTAATCGCCGATTCATCGATGGAAGAAGAACCTTTAATGATTTTGCCGTCCGCCGGGATGCGTTCGCCCGGTTTAATTAAAAGATGGTCTCCCACCTTCAATGAAGAAACGGGCACTTTCATCGGCTCGAAATCCCCGC
>JGI1652J44930_10000023_pt1 | contig 52301 bp, 50 predicted proteins | sample NewIslsDNAsample_FD_44930 | JGI IMG/M metagenome (IMG submission 44930)
TTCCTTATCGATGAAATTGACAAGAGGGGCCGAAATGTTAATAATTGAAATTGATTATCATTCTTAATTAGGAGTTGTGGCAAAGTTGAAAAAACGACTTCACACTTTATTGATGGTATTCATCCTATCCATTGTTTTCATCACTGCTTGCTCTGCAAAGGACATCGGTCAAACCAATTCGGACCAACAAAACGTCACCGTCATTAAGCATAAACTCGGCGAAACCAAAATCGTTGGGACGCCTCAACGAATTGTTGCTCTTGAATTTTCGTATGTGGACGCACTCGTAAAACTTGGTTTGAAACCCGTTGGCATTGCTGATGACAATGATCGAAACCTTATTATAAAACCCATTCGCGATAAAATCGGTCAGTATACTTCCGTCGGCTCAAGATATGAACCGAATCTGGAAATCATTTCATCCTTGAAACCGGACCTGATTCTCGCGGATACAGAGCGATTTAAAGGCATTTATCAAGATCTTTCCGCCATTGCGCCAACCCTTTTAATTGATAGTTACAAAGCAGATTACAAAAGCAACCTAGAATCCTTTCACATGATTGCCAAAGCAGTCGGCAAAGAACAAGAAGGAGCCAAAATCCGACAAGATCATGAGCAACGAATGAATCAAATTGCAAAAACTCTTCCCAAAAACGATCAACGAATCGTATTACCAGCTGTCGCCAACAATGAAGGGTTATTCGGACATTCTGCTACTTCTTTTGCTGGCTCTCTTCTGCAACAATATGGTTTGAAAAATGCACTACCAATGGGGGAAGCATACCAAAAACTAAGCTTAGAGCAACTGGTTAAATTAGATCCCGATGTCCTGTTTATTATGAAAGGAACTGAACACACCGTTATTGAGGAATGGGAGAAAAACCCGCTTTGGAAAAACTTAAAAGCCGTAAAACATAACCAAGTATTCTATGTTGATCGCAGCATGTGGTCTCTCTCTCGTGGACTGATTGCTTCAGAAGAAGTGCTAAAAGAAGCAAAGCAACTGCTATCAAAACATCAATAAGAAGCAACAAGGAGAAAAGGAATCATACATCCTTTTCTCCTTNCATTAGGAGTGTAATGTATGAAGAAGTATATCTATACAGCGATCATTATTCTATTGTTGCTATGTATTGGCTGTATGGTTAGTTTGCTATTTGGTTCAATCNTGATTTCACCCANTACATTATGGGGCCTAATCACGGGTGAACTTTCGGATGAAAAAATCAAACAATTGCTTCTCACCATTCGGTTACCGCGCATGTTCATTGCCATTTTGGTCGGCGCAAATCTAGCCATTGCCGGTTCAATGATGCAATGTATAACGCAAAATCCACTCGCTTCTCCACAAGTATTTGGCATCAATGCAGGTGCATTATTCGCAATGACCATTGGTATGGTTCTCTTTCCTACTCTTGAAAATCAAGCTGTTACCTTGTTTGCAATTTTTGGCGCTACTTGTAGCGGTCTAATTGTCCTAGGCTTCTCCAAAGGTTCTAACCAAACCATTTATCTCGCTTTAGCGGGAATGGCTCTCCACCTCGTTCTCTTATCCTTGACACGCGTGATTCTAATCTTTCACGAACGATCCAAAGAGACCCTAATTTTTTGGATGGCTGGCTCGATCGATGGCAGCACCTGGGGGGATGTTCAACTGATCGGGGGCTGGTCTCTTTTGTTTATTTTCTTTGCCTTCATTATGGCAAAATCGCTGAATCTTTTATCATTGGGAGAAGATATTGCTCAAGGATTGGGGCTCAATCCTCGCATTCTCAAACTGTTCAGTTCCATGATTATCATCATCTTATCCGCTTTATCCGTCGCTGTTGCCGGAACAATTGGCTTTATTGGGTTAATCGTTCCACATATAGTCCGAAAACTCGTAGGAAACGACTATCGCGCCATATTACCATTTTCTTCTCTGGTTGGCGCAACCTTGCTTGTTTACGCGGATGTATGTTCACGTTTGATTTCCTATCCATTTGAAACACCTGTAGGAATTGTCACTGCACTCATTGGTGTCCCAGCATTTTTCTACTTAATGAAAAAAGAAGTGAAACCANCATGAAGAAATTTGTACTGCTCATTTTCCTTTTTATCATTGCATTGATTTTCCATCTCAGCATGGGCACAGTCACAATCTCGCCTGACGCTGTAGTCTTCGCGTTGTTTAATATTGGAGATCCAGCGGATCATGTGATTATTTATCAGTTCCGTCTTCCTCGTGCCCTCGTGGGGATTATTAGCGGCAGTGGACTTGCAACTGCTGGCATGATCTTACAAGTGCTTGTTCGAAACCCCCTTGCATCACCTGATGTGATTGGGATAACCAAAGGAGCGAGTTTATTTGCAGTAACCGTTCTACTTGTTTTTCCTTCCGCTCCNTTTTTTTTCATCCCGTTGTCGGCAATGATTGGTGCAATGGCAACCATGTTGCTATTATTTTTGTTAACAACGCGAATGCACATGTCTGGAACAGCTCTTGCTTTGACTGGGATTGGAATTAGTGCACTATGTACAAGTTTGATTGAACTATGTACGGTAAAATTTCCTATTAACGTGAATCAAGCCTTACTTTGGCTTTCTGGAAGTTTATGGGGGCGTGGATATGACGAAGTATCCTTAGGTCTCACGGTCTTGCCTTTATGCTTTATCGCATTGTTATATAGCCGTTCGCTTAGTGTATTACAATTTGATGATGACATTGCAATTGGGCTGGGGCAGCCGTTAATGAAATCGCGTCTTTTTTGGCTGATTTTGGCTTGTATCATTACAGGGATCTGTGTTGCTTTAGTTGGTTCAATCGGGTTTATTGGCTTGCTAGCACCGCATATAGCCAAAATTCTAAAGGGTGGAATGAACCGTCTATCACTAAGTTTCGCGATCTGTATCGGTGCAATTCTAATGTTAGTAGCCGATGGCATCGGCCGTACCATTATGCATCCATTGGAAATACCAGTGGGGCTCGTTACAGCTATTATTGGCGGACCCTACTTTTTATTGATGCTATGGAAACTGAGAAGAAGTGTTTAACCTTCCCAACGATCGTCATCCTAATGATTGTCTCCCTTTTTGCAAGTGGATCGATGAACCTAGCATAAACGGTTCGAGGATAAAACCAAAATAAAAGCGGTGAATCCAAACAATACGGATTCACCGCTTCTATGATTTGCCTAAAATCGCTTCCTTTTCCGAACAANAATGGTTGGCGGAGAGGGTGGGATTCGAACCCACGGTACGCTTGCACGTACTACGGTTTTCAAGACCGTTGCCTTCGACCACTCGGCCACCTCTCCGCATCAATCATCAATTACAATTTATGATTATACGATTATCGCGATGGAGAGTCAAGATTTATTTTTGCGTAAAAGAAGGCTAGTAAAATGGCTTTCATAAAGATCTTTTTCATTGCACATGATTCGGTATTGCTACTGGTTCAGCTCTTTGAGCAATCGCATGGATAGCAAAGAAATCCACACCCAGCCCGGTATTATAATCATTTTTTGCAGTACACCATGGATTTGTACCAAACTGATCGANGATGAGTTAAAGGTGAGCACCATAAAGATAAAAATAATTCCACCAGTTATGATCGAATAAATCGCCCATTTCCGACCATCTGTTTTGCTCCAGAATCTCCGAGCAAACACAAAACAAGCAATCATCAATGTAACAAAAAGCAGTATCGCAAATAACCCATGCCATTCCCCATGCCAAGTGGTAACTTTCGCTGGACCGGGTGGAGTTCCTGGTGGATATCCAAATTCCGGATCTGTCACAAAGATTCCTGCTCCGATCAAAGCGAAACCAAAAATGGCAATCAAACGAGGACCCCAAACTTCCCCACTATCGCCGGTAAACATTCGACGCATTCCTTGAGCACATAAGAGAAATAACATCCCATTTACGATAAAATTGGCGATTTGGATCCAACCTTTACTGCCGATCGCTAATGAACTTACGGTATGTCGAATGGGATCATATCCTTCCAATACCACACCTAACAGCATAAACACAAATATAAAGAGAAATCCACCAACGACGCCACAATACAACAATGCTTTTGTTACTTGTGAATGCTGTTTCACCCTTCACCCCTCCACCTATCTCTTGTATTCTAATGAATTGTTGTTCCAAAAGGAATTTTACAGCTTACTTAGATCTCTTATATTGCTCCCTACATTGGTAATCGTTCATTCCACTTCCATCACCTCTTTTTACTTGTCTAATTATTGAGTAATTGTATAAAACAAAAGTAAAATTTAAGTAAATCCCAAACAAAAAAGTAGAAAAAACGTTCTATCTCTTGTATCATCTTGCATGAACGAAGAGGAATGATTTCCCATGCAAACTTCTCGTATCTTACTAATTGACGATGAAACCGAAATACTGGATATATTGGAAAAGNTTCTTCGCCATGAGGGCTTTTCGCATATCTACAAAGCCACAACTGGAAAAGAAGCACTCACTCTGCTCCAAAACCAAGCGTTTGACCTTATGATTTTAGATGTTTCTTTGCCTGACATGGATGGCTTTGAACTCTGTACACAGATTCGAAAAATCACCATTGCTCCAATCTTATTTTTAACCGCTCGATCAAGTGATCTTGATAAATTAACCGGTTTGCGCATAGGGGGAGATGATTATATTACAAAGCCCTTTCAGCCTCTTGAAGTAATGGCTCGGGTGCATGCTCAACTACGAAGACAAGCTTTTTATCAACAAGCCAGCATAACTTGGTCAAATCCGAGATGGGACTATGGTTCGTTAATTGTGGATCAAAACGAAGGAACCGTATTGGTACATGGAGAAGAGATTCGACTCACCAAAACAGAATTTGCTTTGTTGACTTTTTTTGCCAACATCCAAACCGAGTCTTTACAGTCCGTCAGCTGTATGAACAAGTATGGGGAGAGCCTTTTTTGGGAGATGAAAAAACGGTTGTGATGCACATCTCAAAACTGCGACGAAAGATTGAGCAGGAGCCCAAGAGACCCACAATGATTGTAAATCTTCGCGGTATTGGTTACAAATTTGTCCCTCCTAAGGGTGATCAACCATGAAACTTCCGTTTCAGATTGGATTTTATATTCTAATGATTTTGTCTATTCTTTTTTTGATGTTATCCGCAACTACCATTGGTAGCATTTTCATCGCAGAACAAATGACGATCTTCTTTCATCTGAAAAAAAAGCAGCATGATCTTCTGTTTTTTTTAACCTTTCTTCTCAGTAGCTTTCTGTGCATCGTGTTATACGTATGGTATCTTGCCAAACCGTTGCAATATCTACTCGCTTGGATTCATCGCTTAGCACACCGGCAATATCAACAACCCCTCCGGGGTAAGAAATTCTTATATAAAAAAGGGAAACGGTTAAAAGCACACTTTTTACTTTACCAAGATGTCTTTCAGCATCTGGAACTGTTGATGGAAAGGATTAAGAGAAAGTGAAGAACAAAGTAGACAAATCGAACGATTCAAACAAGATTGGATTGCTGGTGTTTCACATGATCTCAAATCTTACTTAACTTACATCACTAGCTACGCCTATATGCTTTCATCTCCTGATTATCAGTGGAGCGAAGAAGAAATACGGGATATTACGCATCACATTTATCAAAAATCCGTCTTACTAGCAGATCTGATTGATGATCTAAATCTCTCTTTTCAAATGGAAACAACAAACCTTCCTCTTCAATATGANAAGCAAAACTTGGTTCATTTTATGCAAGAATTAATGACCGATATTGCAAATAATCCTCTCTCAGGCCAACATGAATTTTCATTTGTGACAACGCAAATGGAAATGGAAGCTGAATTTGATCCAAAGTTACTTGGTCGAGCATTATACAACTTACTGATCAATGCCGTTCTTCATAATCCCCCGCATACCAACATCGAAGTACGAATCACTAGCCAAAATAGGAGCATCATCATTTATATTCAAGATAATGGAGTCGGAATTGACCAACAAATTCTGGCTAATTTGCAAACAAAAAAACAGAAGCCCCCAGCCAAAGGCTTGGGACTCTATATCGCAATGCAACTGATCTCGGCCCATCGGGGAACCGTCCAAGTGGAAAGCACAAAAAACCAAGGGACAACATTTCAGATCACGCTCCCACGATTTACAAAGACACAGCCAAGCAAACCGCACGAAANAAGATCATAATGATGTATGGAGTTTTTCGATTACCTCGATACCTCCCATATAGGGTTGCAAACGCTTCGGAATTCGTACACTTCCATCTTCCTGTTGATAATTTTCAATAATGGCAGCAATGGTGCGATCAATTGCTAAACCTGATCCATTTAGGGTATGTACAAACTCCAATTTTCCTTTGTTACTGCGGCGAAAACGAATATTTGCTCTCCTTGCTTGAAAATCTTCAAAATTGCTGCAAGAAGAGATCTCGCGATAGGTGTTTGAACTCGGCAGCCATACTTCCAAATCGTATGTTTTCGCCGCTGCAAAGCCCAGATCACCTGTGCATAAATTGACCACCCGATAAGGCAGCTCCAATAGCTGCAGGACCCCTTCTGCCTGCTTCACCAAATCTTCTAATTCATCATATGAATCCTCGGGTTTCACCCACTTCACCAACTCCACCTTTTGAAATTGATGTTGGCGAATGATCCCGCGTGTATCTCGGCCTGCTGCACCCGCTTCTGAGCGAAAACAAGGGCTATAGGCAACAAACTTGAGCGGCAAATCATCTACAGAAAGAATTTCATCAGCAAAATAATTGGTCACCGGAACTTCTGCTGTTGGAATAAGATAATATTGGGTTCCCTTAACTGCAAAGACATCCTCGGCAAACTTCGGCAATTGTCCCGTCCCCATCATACTCTGTTCATTTACCAGAAAGGGAGGAACCATTTCTTCATACCCATGCTGATCGACATGGTAATCAATCATAAAGTTTATTAAAGCACGTTCGAGCCGTGCTCCCAAACCTCGATAGAAAACAAAACGTGAACCGGTCACTTTCGCTGCTCGTTCAAAATCAATGATGCCCAATTCTTTCGCTAGTTCCCAATGCGGTTTCAAGGGATAATCCGGTTTGGGAATCTCTCCCCAATAGCGCACCGGCTGATTCTCTTCTTCAGACTGTCCAATTGGGACTGATGAATGAGGTAGATTGGGAACAGAAGTTAGAATTTGCTGAAGCTTTTCCTCTACCTCACGCATCTCCTGTTCTAATTCTTTAATCTGTTCACCAACATGTCGCATCTCTTGAATCTTTGCGTCAACATTTCGCTTCTGTTTTTTTTCCACCGCTATTTCCCGGGAAACATCATTGCGCTTTTTTCGTAATTCATCAATCTGTTGCACCAATTCCCGTCGACGTTGATCGGTCTCGAGAAAAGAATCCAATTCTATCAGCTCTTGATTTCGAGATTTGAGTTTTTCCTTCACTTCGGCAAAATTGTTCCGCAATAATTTATGATCTAACACCAAAAAACCCTCCTTCAATTAAAAAGAACCTTTGACCCGTGAAAGGGACGAAAGGTTCCGCGTTGCCACCCTTATTGATTCTGATCAATTGATCAAAATCCACTCAACTGAGTTAACGGTCCATCCCGACAATGCTTCAGATCAATATGATCCTTTCACATGCCGCTCCGAGGTGGATTCTCTATTTGCCTGGGACGATTTACACCATCCATCGCCTCTCTGCAGCCAGGCCAAATAGATACTAGCCTCTTCATTGCCTTTCGCGATATTGCCTTTTTCATCGAAACAATTTAGTAGAGCCATTTTAGCACAAATTCCAGTGAATTGCTAGTTTGGACTAGGATGCAAAAAATTGATTTAATTGATCACCCAAATTCCGGATCTGAATGCGCAACCAACTGCCGCGTTCCATATTTTCACTTGCAATCAACGGAATCGGTTCAATTGATTCGATCGCTTTTCCACGATAGTAAACGCGCAGCTCCCCAACCACCGTTCCTTTTTTGAGCGGAGCTTTTAGGTTGGAGTTAAAGTTGATTCGATATGTATATTGATCTTGTTCCTCTTTGATCACAGGCAAACGAACCGGTTTACTTGCAACCACTGGTACACTCCGCTCAACCGCATTTGACAAAGGGAACTGTTCTTTCTTGGGCAACGGCTGTTGCGCTGGAATCAAGGTTTTTACTTCGAACTGGTCAAAGCCAAAATCAAGCAACTTCTTGGTTTCTTCAAAACGTGCAACTCCCGACTTAGTTCCCATAACAACCGTGATTAAGCGAAGTTCTCCTCTTTTGGCGGTACCAGTAAAACAATAGCCAGCCGCGTTGGTATGACCTGTTTTAAATCCATCAACGCCCTGATAATATTGTTCCAATCCAGGTAACATTCGATTCCAATTATAGTAAAGATGAGCGCGCGGTGTATTTTCAAAAGCGATAAACTTTGACATTGATGTATATTGAATCACTTCAGGATGTTGTTGGATCAATTTTTGAGCTAAAATTGCCGCATCATATGCTGACATGACATGGCGTCCATCTCCACCAGGAGGATCAGGTAAGGACTCTTTATTCAAACCCGTACTGTTCCAAAAATGGGTTTGCTTCATTCCCAATTCTTTGGCTTTTTGGTTCATCTTTTCTACGAATTTTTCTTCAGAGCCAGCAACATATTCTGCTAAAGCAACCGTGGCATCATTTGCCGATTGTACCGCCATGGCAATAAACAACTCTTTGACCGTAACTTGATCCCCTGCCGCAAGCTGAATCTGTGCTTCGTCAATCGCAGCAGCTCTTGGGCTAACTGTCACCTTATCTTCCCAGCTGATCCTTCCTTTTTGTATTTCATCCAACACCACAAATTCTGTCATCATCTTGGTCATACTGGCAGGGGGCTTGGGAAGATGTGATTGATGTTCAGCTAAGATAACACCTGTCTGAAAATCCATCACAATATACGAAGTTGCGTTAATTTGTGGTGGCTTGGTCGCTGCAAATGTCGGAATGGGAGCAAGGCAGATAAATGAGAGAAGTAAAAGAATATGAATTCGAATTGCAATCTTGCTAAACACTCATAATCCCCTTTAATTTGTCATATATTCACTAGTTTACTGAAAAAAATAAAAAAAGAAAACAACAGAAAACAATTTTCTGCTGTTTATCATTTATATCAATAAATGAAGTTCTTTTATATCCGTTTATTGATGGTAATTGGGCGCTTCCTTTGTTATCTGCACATCATGTGGATGACTTTCTCGCAGGGAGGCGTTAGTAATCCGGATAAACCGTGTCTTCTCTTTTAAGTCTTTGAGTGTGGGTGTTCCACAATAGCCCATCCCTGCACGGATGCCACCTACCAATTGATAAACAATATCAGCCAAGGGGCCTTTATAAGGGACACGCCCTTCAATTCCTTCTGGAACCAATTTATTGTTGTTTTCTTGGAAATAGCGATCACTGCTGCCTTCCTGCATTGCCCCAATGGAGCCCATGCCACGGTAAACTTTAAACCGGCGACCTTGATAGATTTCGGTCTCACCAGGGGACTCCTCTGTCCCAGCAAACAAACTGCCCAACATGACCGCATCTGCACCAGCTGCCAATGCTTTGACAATATCGCCGGAATAACGGATTCCTCCATCTGCAATAATCGGTACTCCATATTTACGCGCAACGGTTGCGCAGTCGTAGATTGCTGTAATCTGAGGAACACCAATACCGGCAATGACACGCGTTGTGCAGATGGATCCCGGACCAATTCCCACTTTGACAATTGAAGCTCCTGCCTCGATCAAATCGCGGGTAGCTTCGCCCGTTGCGACATTGCCTGCCACGATAACCAGATCAGGATATTCCCTGCGCAGCTTCGCGACTTGCGTAAGCACATCGCGATGATGCCCGTGAGCGGTATCGACAACTACTAGATCGACTTCAGCTTCAATCAATTTTTTGACACGACTCATCGTATCTTTTCCTACACCAACCGCTGCACCAACGAGTAACCGTCCCACTTTGTCTTTGGCTGCATTGGGATAAAGTGTCGCCTTCTCAATATCCTTAATGGTGATCAGCCCTTTGAGTACACCGTTTTTATCCACCAACGGCAACTTCTCAATTTTATGTTTCTGCAAAAGCAGTTCAGCCTCTTTGAGTGTTGTGCCAACCGGAGCTGTCACCAGATTTTCCTTCGTCATTACTTCAGAAATGGCGATGGAATAATCGCGAATAAAACGCAAATCACGATTGGTAATAATGCCCACAAGCCTTTTCTCTTTATCCACAATCGGCACACCGGAGATTCGATACTTAGCCATTAATGCTTCCGCATCATAAACCTTATGTTCTGGATGCAAATAAAAAGGATTGGCAATTACACCGCTCTCCGATCGCTTCACGCGGTCTACCTCTTCTGCTTGTTCATCAATCTTCATATTGCGATGAATAATGCCAATTCCACCTTGACGAGCAATCGCAACGGCTAACGCTGATTCTGTCACGGTGTCCATACCGGCACTAATCAAGGGGATCTTTAATTGGATTTGCTCATGTAATTGTGTACGCACATCTACATCGCGAGGTAGCACTTCTGATTTCGCCGGAATGAGTAATACATCATCAAATGTCAAACCTTCTTTTGTAAATTTCTCTTCCCACATGGAGTCTTTTCTCCCTTTCGTTGCACTCTTCTAGGTTACCGCTTTTTTCGTTTTAGCAAGTCTACCAAGGGATGCTAGTGCTGTCAAGAATCGAGGCTTCCTGTGGATAACCTGTGGATAACTGCTGGAGTTATTCACAGACAAGCCTTTTCATCCACATTTTTCGCCAATGATGCAAAAAAAAAGGTGGTTTATCTTCTTGATTAAAATAACCACCTTTCGTAAAAATATAAACTTACGTCTCTTCAGCTGTTATTTGCACCCGCGCAACAGTTGCCACTTCATCATCATCAAATGTCATCAATTTGACACCTTGTGCATAGCGGCCCAGCCGGGTTACATCGGACATGTTCATACGAATCACCATGCCGGATTGGGTGACAATCATCAAATCTTCCTCTTCAGAGACGACTTTATGGCCAATCACAAGACCTTTCTTTTCCGTGATGCTGAGTGTTTTTATCCCTTTACCTCCACGCGCTTGCAAGCGATACTCATGTAATGGAGTTCTTTTCCCATATCCGTTCTTAGTCACAATCAACACATCTTTCCCCGGGATCGCAATATCCATATCAATGACAACATCATCTTCATCCAGGGTCATTCCCTTAACACCGGTAGCAGATCGGCCCATCGTCCTGACGTCTTGCTCATGGAAACGAATTGCCATCCCTAAAGAGGTCCCGAGAAGAATCTCTTGATCACCATCAGTTAAGCGAACTCCGACTAACTCATCACCTTCACGAAGATTGATTGCAAATAAACCGTTTTTCCGGATATTTTCAAATTCTGACAATGGGGTCTTTTTCACAATTCCTTGCGCAGTGGCAAAGACCAGATTTTTCTCATCTGTAAATGCCTTAACCGGAATCACAGCATGGATATATTCATCCTGCTCAATTTGAATTAAATTGATAATTGGCGTTCCACGCGCCGTTCGCCCCAATTCCGGCACTTCATATGCTTTTAGTCTATAGACTTTACCACGATTTGAGAAAAAGAGGAGATGATGATGTGAAGAAGTGACAAACAAGTGCTGAACAAAATCCCCTTCACGTGTCCCCATGCCGGCTACGCCTTTACCGCCACGGCGTTGTGCGCGGTAAGCCGTAACGGGCATTCGTTTGATATAACCGCGATGCGTTAAGAGGATGACAACCTCTTCCTCTGGAATCAAGTCGGCCTCTTCAATATTGCTGGAATCGATTCGAATTTCGGTTCGACGTGCATCGCCATATTTTTCTTTGATCTCAATTAGTTCCCGCTTTACCACTTCGCGTACTTTTTGTTCATCTGCTAAAATGGCCTTTAAGCGTTTGATGGTTTTAAGCAACTCTTCATATTCTGCTTCAATTTTTTCACGTTCCAAGCCGGTCAGGCGTTGCAGTCGCATATCCAAAATCGCCTGTGCTTGTTTCTCACTCAATTGAAACTGCCGAATCAAGCCTTCCTTTGCTTCCCTGGTTGTTTGTGAGGAACGAATTAAGTTAATCACTTCATCAATATGGTCCAGCGCGATGCGATAACCTTCTAAGATATGCGCACGCTCTTCGGCTTTATTGAGCTCAAAACGCGTTCGCCTTTGAATGATTTCAATCTGATAATGAAGATAATGCTCCAATGTTTGCTTTAGATTTAACAGTTGCGGTTGTCCATCCACCAGTGCTACCATATTGACGCCGAAGCTCGTCTGCATGGCGGTATGTTTATAAAGATTGTTGAGCACAATCTGCGGATTGACATCTCTTCTCAGTTCAATCACAATCCGCATACCATTGCGATCTGACTCATCACGCAAATCAGTGATGCCATCAATTCGCTTTTCACGAACAAGTCCTGCAATCTTTTCAATTAATTTCGATTTATTCACTTGATAAGGCAATTCTTCTACGACAATTCTCGTTTTTCCATTTCGTGCCTCTTCCAAGTTGGTTTTGGCACGAATGGTAATGCTGCCTCTGCCAGTGCGATACGCTTTCTTGATTCCATCCAATCCAAGAATGATTCCACCCGTGGGGAAATCAGGCCCTTGAATCACATTATGTAAATCTTTAATATCACAATCCGGTTGATCAATGAGAAGTAAGAGTCCATCAATCACTTCTGACAAATTATGAGGAGGGATATTGGTGGCCATCCCCACGGCAATTCCTGCAGCACCATTGACCAATAAATTCGGAAAACGAGAAGGTAAAACCAGGGGTTCCTTTAGTTGTCCATCATAATTAGGGCCAAAATCGATCGTATCTTTTTGAATATCGCGCAGCAGCTCCGTTGAAATGGCAGACATTCGGGCTTCGGTATAACGCATTGCCGCTGGCGAATCCCCGTCAATGGAACCAAAATTTCCATGTCCATCGACCAACATATAACGATAAGAAAAATCTTGGGCCATGCGAACCATGGCATCATATACGGCCGCATCTCCGTGTGGATGGTATTTCGCAAGCACATTTCCCACAACATTCGCTGATTTTTTATAAGGTTTGTCAGGAGTCAGGCCCAGCTCATACATGGTATACAAAATGCGCCGATGAACAGGCTTCAGCCCATCCCGCACATCGGGCAGAGCCCGACTCACGATAACGCTCATCGCATAGTCCAAAAAGGATGACTTCATCTCTTGACGAATATCGATCGCTTGAATTTGCTCTCCTGACATCACGATTCAACTCCTAGTCTCTAAACATCCAAGTTTGCCTGATTCGCATATGCTTGGATAAAATTCCGACGTGGTTCCACTCGATCACCCATCAGCATTTCAAATATCTCATCTGCATCTTGTGCATCTTCTAGTGAGACCTGAAGAAGGGTCCGACTATCCGGATCCATGGTGGTCTCCCACAGCTGGGTGGCATTCATTTCACCCAGACCCTTGTAACGTTGAATCTCGATTTTTCCCTTTCCTTTCATCTGACGAATCACTTCATCCTTCATCTGTTCCGTGTATGCATAGCGAATGGTTTTCCCTTGTGTAATTTTGTACAAAGGTGGTTGTGCAATATAAATATAGCCATCCTCAATCAATGGCCGCATATAGCGATAGAAAAAGGTAAGCAGCAAGGTACGAATATGAGAACCATCTACATCCGCATCGGTCATGATAATTACTTTGTGATAACGAGCTTTTTCAATGGCAAAGTCTTCGCCAATGCCTGTCCCAATCGCAGTGATTATGGTCCGTATTTCCTCATTGGATAAAGCGCGATCCAATCTTGCCTTCTCTACATTCAGAATTTTTCCTTTTAAGGGCAAAACTGCTTGAAACATGCGATCACGCCCTTGTTTCGCCGTACCGCCTGCGGAATCCCCTTCGACAATGTACAATTCACTCTTCGCAGCATCTTTCGACGTACAATCGGCCAGTTTTCCAGGAAGTGAACTTACCTCCAAGGCATTCTTCCGACGCGTTAATTCGCGGGCTTTCCGCGCTGCTTCTCTAGCTCTGGAAGCGGTAATGGCTTTGCCGATGATCTTTTTGGCCACACTTGGATTCTCGTCAAAAAAAGCTTGCAAATGCTCAGCAATAATCTGTTCAGTTGCTGTTCGGACTTCACTGTTGCCAAGTTTGGTTTTGGTTTGCCCTTCAAACTGAGGATCTGTAATGCGCACACTGATGACTGCTACGATGCCTTCGCGTACATCATCGCCTGTTAAATTGCTTTCTTGCTCCTTTAGCAGATTATTTCGACGAGCATAATCATTGATAACGCGTGTTAAGGCTGATTTAAACCCTGATTCGTGCGTACCACCTTCATGTGTATGAATGTTATTCGCAAAAGAGAGAAGACGTGCACTAAATGAATCGTTATACTGTAAAGCCGCCTCAATAATGGTGGTCTCTTTGGTTCCCTCAATATAGATGGGTGGTGCATGTAACACCTCGCGATTGCGATTCAAATACTCCACAAAGGATCGGATTCCACCATCATATTGAAACTCCTCAGATTGTTCTTGGCCCGCGCGCTTATCCTCTAAAGTGATCTTAACGCCACGGTTGAGAAAAGCAAGTTCTTGTAGTCGATTCCTTAAAATGGAATAATCGAACTCGGTTGTCTCTTGAAAGATCTCTGGGTCCGGTTTGAATGATACCGTTGTTCCCGTCTCATTGGTTACGCCGACGACTTCCAGATCGCTTACCGGAACACCACGGACATATTTTTGGGTGTGAATTTTCCCTTCCCGTTTGACTTCCACAACTAACCATTCCGATAAAGCATTCACGACGGAAACGCCAACACCATGTAAACCGCCAGAAAATTGATAACCCTGATCATCAAACTTACCGCCAGCATGAAGATTCGTCATCACAACCTCGACTGTGGAGCGGCCTTCCTCAGGATGAACCCCAACGGGAATCCCACTCCCATTGTCAATCACAGTGATGCTTTGATCCTGATTGACAACCACGTGAATGTTATCACATCGACCCGCCAATGCTTCATCAATACTGTTATCTACAACTTCCCAAACGAGATGGTGTAAGCCTTGGATCGATGTGTTCCCAATATACATCCCTGGCCTCTTGCGAACCGGCGCAAGTCCCTTTAGCACGCGAATCTGCTTCTCATCATATTTTCGTATATTTTGTACGGTCACTGAATCACCTGCTTTCTTGCATTCTTTTTCCGGAGCTGCTGGCCATTCAGCTGACAAGCTTGCGCTCGTTTTTTTAACGTCAGCGATGAAATCGGAGAAGCATAGATCTTATAATCGGTGATAACATAAGATTTAATCTCTTCATCCGAAATCATCTCAATCCATCCATGCTGTTTGGCATGGATAAAAAAGGGACTGCTTGTAAAGGAGGACTTTTTCACCGTCGCATCCAAAATTGCAATCACTTCATTGACCGAAATCATCTTATTTCCACCGAGATGAATAAACATGTGTTCACCTCTGTTCTATGATTGTTCCTTGTTTTATGTGGTATACCATCGCCTGTTCGACAAACTCAGGCTGAACACCATCTAACGTCGTCGTGGTAATAAACGTCTGGACCTTATGATGAATCGCTGCAAATAAATCGTTTTTTCGCCAATCATCCAACTCAGATAAGACATCATCAAGCAATAGAATTGGGTAGATCCCCTTTTTTTGATAAATATATTCAATTTCAGCCAATTTCAGGGAAAGAACAGCTGAGCGTTGTTGACCTTGTGACCCAAACGTATGCACATCGATTGCATCGATAAAAAGCTGGATATCATCACGATGTGGCCCCAATAAAGTAACCTTTCGCGAAATTTCCTTCGGTCGCACTCGCTTCATTTCCTGCTTAAACAATTCGTGGATTTCTGCATCCTCAAGATTCGTTTCCTCAATTGGGATGGATGAGCGATAGCGCAACTTTAATTCCTCTTTTTGGCGTGAAAGTTGCTGATGAATCTCTCTGGCCCAACGATTCATCTCCTCTACAAAAGCAAGGCGCATTTTCCAAATGCGTGTTGCAACAGGAATTATCTGTTCATCCAAGACTGCAAGCAATTCCATTTGGGATCGTTTGCTGACATCGTGTTGCTTCAGCAAATGATTGCGTTGTTTGATCAATTGATTATAAACTGAAAGGTCATAGAGATAGCGTGGGTTGGTTTGACCAATGCCTGTATTTAAAAATTTGCGCCGAACGGCAGGGCCACCCTTGACTAACGCCAAATCTTCAGGCGCAAACAGAACAACAGGCATTGTGCCAATATAGCGACTCAATTTTTGCTGCTCAACCCCATTTTTAAAGATCTTTTTTTCTTTTGTGGAAATGACAACTTCTAACCGTTCCGTTTGCGCAGCGTTTCGCAACGAGAGCTCAACTTTCGCTTTTGCTTGACCAAATTGAATTAACTCTCGGTATGAACGAGTCCGATGGGACTTTCCAATCGCAACAACATAAAGTGACTCAAGAAGGTTCGTCTTTCCTTGTGCATTGGCGCCAATAAAAAAATGCAAACCATCCGCAAACTGAAGATGGACCCTATTAAAATTTCGATAATGCGTCAGCGATAACTGCTCAATCCAGAGTTTGGATTGATGGGGATCAATTGGTGAATACTTGCACATATCCATAACCTTTTATCTCAATCTGATCAGTGGGATAGATTTTTCTGCCTCGTCGGGTCTCAACCCGGCGATTCACCTTTACCTTTCCTTCTTGCAAAAAGATTTTTGCTTCTCCTCCACTATTTACAATTTGCATCTTCTTTAAAAGTTGTCCCAATTTGATGTAAGGAGTATCAATCTGAATCTTTCGCATCCTTCTCCTCCTTAGGGATTACGAATGCGTCCGAATTGGCAAAATCAAATATAATGTATCTTGGTTCTCCTTTGGTTGAATAATGAATGGAGCCATCGCCCCTTTAAACTGAATCACGATACCCTCACGATCAATGGAGCGCAATGCATCCATCATATAATTGGGATTAAAGGAGATTTCCAGGGGTGATCCCTCTACTTGAACATCAATCTGTTCGGTCACTTTTCCAATCTCTTGTGAAACAGAAGTGATTTCGATATTCTTCTCCGTTATTGTCCATTTTACCACATGATCGTGTGTAGCTCGATTAATGAGCGATGCTCGATCAACCGACTCCATCAATGTCCGGGTAGAACCTGTTACTTTTGTTTGCCAATCCTTCGGGATAAAGTCATCTGTTTCAGGATATTTCCCTTCAATCAAGCGTGTAAAGAAATGCATCCGCTCTGTTTTAACCAAAAGTTGATGATCTGCAACGAGTACCTCCACTTCTCCATCTACATCACTAATTGTTTTCGCCAACTCCATCATGCTTTTTCCCGGAACAACCGTGTTGGTCAAAGAGAAATCTTCTGCTCCATCGATTTGAGTTACCCTTTTTGCCAACCGATGCCCATCAGTAGCGATAAAGGTCAGTTTACCTGATTGCAATTTCCATAGCACACCCGTTAACACCATCTTCGCTTCATCTGCTGAAACAGCAAAATGGGTTTGACGAATCATTGTTTGGAGAACATTTGCCGGAATACGGAAAGAACGTTCGGTGGAGATGTGGGGCAATTGCGGAAATTCCTCAGCATCTAAGCCGATCAATTCAAATTTCGCTTGTTGTGAGCTGATTAGAACCTGCCTTGCCTCATTGACCTCCCATTCGACGAGATCTCCAGGAAGCTTGCGAATAATATCGGTGAAAATCTTACCGGGTAAGACAATGCTGCCTGTCGCCTGGATCGTTATCTGCTCTTCATCTTCTTCTTTTCTTGGTACAAAGACCTGAATCGTCATATCTGAGTTGCTGCCTGTCAGGTACAGACCCTCTTCTGTTAGTTCCGCTTTAATCCCTGTCAAGATGGGAACAGTGGTTTTCTGGGAAACAACCTTTGCTACTTGCGAAACTGCATCAATCAATGCTGATTTGTTGATCCAAAATTTCATATGTATTACCTACTTCGTCAAGTAGGCAGCTCACCTCTCTTTCCAACCGGAAACCCAAAAGCGTACATATGTTCACCATTCCTTTCATTGTACCATGTTCGGGCAACTTGAACAATTCAAAAACATATTGTACCAGATAAGCAAATGAATAGATGTCAAATATTGGAATCTCATTCGCAAGTTAGCCCTGTTTTAGGATGATGCTTGGCAAGCTTCATGATAAAGCAGTAGAAGCGTGTTACGATTTGTGTTCTATGTAGTTATATAAGTAAAAGAATAGTAGTAGTAGTAATAGTGACTGTGGATATTGTGGATAAGTGTAGAAATTCCATATATAAAGGGATTTAGGTTGTGGATAAATTGTGGATAACTTTGTGTTTTTATCCACAATCTATCCACAATCGACTTTTAGTTATCCACAGTAGCTGCATCAAGGGAGCTTTGAATGTTGATGACGCCATTCAGCTTAGGGATTCATCAGTTTGTTTTTGATCTTTTCAATCGCTTCTCTTAATAGTGGATCTTTCTTAAGGTTTTGTGAAATCTTTTCATGGGCATGAATCACTGTTGTATGATCTCTACCGCCAAAATCTTCCCCGATTTTGGGCAAGGAGTAATCGGTCAATTCGCGAGAGAGATACATGGCGATTTGTCTTGGGAATGCAATGGTTTTGGTTCTTTTTTTGCTTTTTAAATCTTCAACTTGCAGTCGATAATAATTACAAACTTCATGTTGAATGTCTTGAATAGTTATTTTGCGAGGGGCGTTACTTGAGATGATCTCTTTCAGCGCTTCTGAGGCTAATTCTGGGGTGATTGGTTTGTTTACAAGCGTGGAGTAAGCAACAACACGAATCAGCGCCCCTTCCAGCTCGCGGATATTGGTACTTACACTTTTGGCAATAAAGACTAGTACCTCATTTGGGATATCGAGATTATCAACGGTTGCTTTTTTTCGCAAAATGGCAATCCGCGTTTCAAGACTGGGAGGTTGAATATCGGTGATCAGTCCCCATTCGAAACGAGAGCGCAGTCGATCTTCCAGACGGGTGATTTCCTTGGGTGGTCGATCACTAGAGATCACGATTTGTTTGTTTTCTTCATGCAGTGTATTAAAGGTATGAAAGAATTCTTCTTGCGTTTGTTCTTTTTGGGCAAGGAATTGAATATCGTCAATTAGGAGGATGTCTGCTGAACGATACTTGTTGCGAAACTGGACCGCTTTGTTATCGCGGATGGCGTTGATAAATTCGTTGGTAAATTTCTCAGAAGATAGGTAAACAACGCGACTCTCAGGATGCATATCCAAAATATAATGGCCGATGGCATGCATCAGATGTGTTTTCCCTAAACCAACCCCACCATAGATAAACAAGGGATTGTAAGCTTTTGCGGGAGCCTCAGCAACGGCCAATGAAGCAGCGTGAGCGAATCGATTTTCTGAGCCAATCACAAATGTGTCAAATGTATAGCGAGGATTGAGTTGCGTTTTGTAGTGATTTGTTGCACCACTTTGTTTCAGGTTTGCTGTTTCTTCGCGACTAATAAACTTAACGCCAATCGACTTGTTGGTTACCTCTTTTAGTTTGTTGCGGATAATGTTTGCATAGCGTGATTCCAACCAGTCGCGTGAAAAATTATTTGGGGCTGCAATCACCAACAGATCATCTTTTAACTCTACCGCTTCTGTTGCTTTTAACCAAGTCTCAAAACTCGGTTTGCTAACACTCTTCTGGATTTCATCTAGCGTTTGCGCCCATAAGTCTTGCACATGATCCAAATCGATTCCTCCTCAAAAAATTATCCACAGTGAAACATGCGACTGATTCGTAGTTGGATCTACTTTTCCACAATATCCACAACCTGTGGATAACTTTTGATCGGACCTGTGGATAGTTTTTTCTAGCATTTATCCACATGTTGTGGATAAGTGCAGAATCAATTCAAAATATCCACAGTGAAAACAAGAATAGCATATCAAAAACTCCCATTTGTTACAACGGAACATAGATACTTATCCACATATCCACATGTATCCACAACCTACTTATCCACAGCCTGTGGAATTGTGGATAACTTGTGGATAAGTTGTGAATAAAAGCAAAGATAAACCAACTATTATCCACAGCTTTGTTCCGTTTGCTGTGGATAAGTGCGTTCTTGACAATGATTTGTGATTTTCTCTATAATGTTATAGATTATTGACAGCTTATGGTGCGGAAAAGAAAGGAGGTTTCCTGCGCCCATTTGGGAGAATTGCAGGAGTTACGATGAAACGAACTTATCAACCGAGTGTTCGGAAGCGCAAAAATGTGCATGGCTTTCGGATTCGGATGAAGACCAAAAATGGCCGCAAAATTTTGCGCAATCGACGTCGAAAAGGAAGAAAGGTATTATCTGCGTGAAAGGCCACTCGCGTTGATGTGGCCTTTTTCCTTATGTTTAAGTTTGCAGCATTTATACTAAGATAAATAAAAGGAAGATTTTCCCTTGCAAGCTAAGTATCGTCTAAAAAAAAGAAGTGATTTTCGAGCTGTGTTTCATAGGGGACGATCTTTTGCCAATCGGCAGTTTGTTCTTTACGTATATAAGCGCAAAACGAAAGGACCTTTTCGGCTTGGCATCTCAATAAGTCGAAAAGTAGGCAAAGCGGTCATACGGAATCGGATGAAGCGGATGATTAAAGAAGTTGTACGGGGTTGGGCTCCCAAGCTGAAACCTCAAGTTGATCTGGTGGTTATTGTGAGGAAACAAGCGGTGGGAATGGATTATCAGCAGGTTAAGCGGAGTTTGCGACATCTTTTTAACAAAGTGAATCTCTTTCAATAACGTCCAATGGAAATAAATTAAAATGGGGTAAAGCCAATGTTAAAACAAGGCGCATTATCACTCATTTTGTTTTATCGCCGATTTCTATCGCCGTTAAAACCACCTGTTTGTCGTTTTGTTCCGACTTGTTCTGAATATGGGTATATTGCTATTCAACGATTTGGTTTTTGGTATGGAGGCTGGTTATTATTAAAAAGATTGTTGAAATGCCATCCCTTTCATCCCGGTGGAATTGATCCTGTTCCAGAGAAGAAGAAGTAGTTAAAAGTTGGAGGGGGAGTCTTTTTTGAGACGTTATGATCGTTTTTTCGCGATTTTTCTACTTGTTGCTTTAATCGGAACCTTACTAACAGGCTGTACACCTGATCCTTCAGCATATAAGAAACTAGATCGTGAAAATGCAGGCATCTGGGATCGATACCTGGTGATTCCATTATCGGATTTATTGGATTGGTTTCGGAACTTATCTGGCAATTATGGCTGGTCCATCTTAATTGTTACCTTTTTAGTTCGTTTGATTATCTTTCCATTGAGCTGGCAGCAACAAAAAAATACCTTGGCGATGCAGGAATTGCAGCCAAAGATCATGAAGATTCGTAAAAAGTATGAAAAAGATCCTCAAAAGATGCAAATGGAGACAATGAAAGTTTTTCAAGAGAATAATGTGAATCCCATGGCAGGATGTTTACCTTTGCTTGTACAGCTGCCGATTTTGATCGCATTTTATCAGGCTATTATGCGCAATGAGCATATCGCTGAATCCACTTTTCTTTATATGGAGCTTGGAAAGCCAGATCCATTATTTATTTTGCCGTTATTGGCTGCGGTTACAACCTATATCCAATTAGTTGTTACAGGCGCTGGCGAAAATCAGCAAACCAAATTGATGTTATGGATCATGCCCATTATGATTTTTGCGCTTGCATTTGGCTTTCCATCTGCACTTTCCCTTTACTGGGTTTATGGCAATATTTTTACCATCATTCAATACCTCTTAATCTTCAAGCCGATGAAAGCAAAAGCGAGAGAAAATTAGGAGGAACCAAGGTTGAAGTCACTGCGATATAAACAGGTGATTGCCCAAGCAAACACGACCGAACATGCCATTGAGAAAGCGTTAACCCATTTGCAGATTACAAGAGAGCAAGCCACATTGGTTCAAGTTTTGCAAAAACCGAGAAAAGGAATTCTGGGATTTTTGAAACGGGATGCGAAGGTTCTCGTCCGATGTAATCGTTCACCGGATGAAAGGGCAGAACAGTTTTTGCGTGCATGTCTCGATCAGATGGGCATTCATTCAGAGCTTACATTTTCACCTGGTCCTGTGACTCAATCCAAATATATTCACCTTCGGAGCGAGCAGTTGACTACGTTATTGGATCGGAAGGGAAGAACAATGGAAGCTCTCCAGTATTTGGTCAATCTGGTCGCCAATCGTGATCATCCTCAACCCATCCAGTATCGGTTGGATGTGAATGGTTCGCAGAAAGAGCGTGATCAACAATTAATCCAGTTAGCAGAACGGGTCTCCGCTAAAGTAAAAAAAGAGCGGAGATCTATCAAATTAGTTCCAATGCCTGCGTTTGAACGAAAGATGATTCATACACTGATCAAGCAAGATCCAGCTTTAACCACCGAGAGCGAAGGGATTGAACCCAATCGGAGCGTTGTTGTAAAGTTAAAGAAAATCGAACATGATCATCCGTAAACCCCTGCGAAGGGGATTTTTTCAACGTCAAATTTGGGAAATGAACATGCTGGAGTGAACGAGATGGAAAACGATACCATTGCTGCTATTTCAACAGCAGTTGGAGAAGGTGGTATTGCGGTCATCCGCATGAGTGGAGAGGATGCCTTGTCCATTGCTGATAAAATATACAAAGGAAAAGAGTCGTTAACCAAGGTAAAGAGTCACACGGTTCATTATGGTCATGTTGTTCATTATCAAACCGGGGAAGTGATCGATGAAGTTCTAGTTACCGTGATGCGAGCACCTCGTACGTATACACGAGAAGATATTGTTGAGATCAGTTGTCATGGTGGGATGATTCCGGTTCAAGCAACGTTGGAATCGGTTTTGCTGGCTGGTGCCCGCTTAGCAGAACCCGGTGAATTTACCAAACGCGCTTTTTTAAACGGTCGCATTGATCTTTCACAGGCTGAAGCTGTTATTGATTTAATCCGGGCCAAAACGGAACAAGCAGCAAAGATCGCAAACCAGCAAGCAGAAGGAAGGCTTTCAAAGCTAATTCGGAAGCTGCGGGAAGAGATTTTAGAAACATTGGCTCATCTGGCGGTGAATGTTGATTATCCAGAATATGACGCGGAAGAAATGACGAGCCAATTTCTATCGCAACGTTGCATGCATATCCAAAATGAGATTGATCGATTGTTACAAACGGCTAGACAAGGGAAGATTATTCGTGAAGGAATTGCGACCGCAATTGTGGGGAGACCTAATGTTGGGAAATCCTCTCTGTTAAACGCACTTGCACAGGAAAATCGAGCGATTGTGACGGATATCCCGGGAACGACGCGCGATGTGTTGGAGGAGTTTGTCAATATTCGTGGCATTCCGTTGCGTTTGTTGGATACGGCTGGCATTCGTGAAACGGAAGATGTTGTTGAGAAGATAGGGGTCAAACGTTCACAAGAAGCGCTCGAACAGGCTGATCTATTATTGATTGTTATCAATTATGCTGAACCGTTGCAAGAAGAAGATATCAAACTGTTGAAGATGAGCAAAAAAACAACGTCAGTTGTAATTGTCAATAAAACCGATTTGCCACAAAAATGCGATCTTGAACAAGTGAAAAGCATTGTGGAACGTGCTCCAATCATTAAGACATCGCTGAAAAAACAGCAGGGCATGGAACAATTGGAACAGGCGATTGTTGATCAATTTTTTACAGGCAAAATTGAAACTGAAGATCTAACATATGTAACCAATGCGCGCCATATTCAGCTGTTGGAGAAAGCAAAGGCAAATATAGCGGAAGGGATCGCCGGAATTCAACAGGGATTTCCTTTGGACTTAGTGGAAATTGACCTAAAAAATGCATATCAGGCATTAGGCGAAGTGATCGGAGAGTCAGTGGGCGAGGATTTGATTGATCAGATTTTTTCACAATTCTGTTTAGGAAAATAAAGGGGTGAAAGAGATGACCTATCAAGCAGGCGAGTATGATGTGATTGTAATTGGCGCAGGCCATGCAGGCTGTGAAGCGGCATTGGCTGCAGCCCGGATTGGTTGTTCAACGTTGATTTTGACGCTCAGTTTAGATGCTATCGCCTATATGCCTTGTAATCCATCGATTGGCGGTCCAGCTAAAGGACATGTGGTACGTGAGATTGATGCGTTGGGTGGAGCCATGGGCAAAGTCATAGATAAAACACATATTCAAATTCGGATGTTGAACACAGGTAAAGGTCCAGCTGTTTATGCGTTAAGAGCACAGGCAGATAAAGTTTTATATTCACAAGAGATGAAACGAATGCTTGAAAATGAACCCAATATTACGTTGCATCAAGATATGGTTGAGAAGTTGTTGGTTGAGGATGGTGTTTGCAAAGGTGTGATTACGCGCACCGGTGCGACGTATTTGGCCAAAGCGGTTGTGTTGACAACGGGGACGTATTTACGTGGTAAGATTATTATTGGCGATTTGGAATATGAGAGTGGTCCCAATAACCAACAACCCTCCATTTCATTAGCACACAATCTAATGGATTTGGGCTTTGAAATGGTACGGTTTAAGACTGGAACGCCTCCACGCGTCAATAAGCATTCCATTGATACTAGCAAGATGGAAATTCAGCCGGGTGATGAAAAACCTAGAGCTTTCTCCTATGAAACAACGGAATACATTACGGAGCAATTGCCGTGTTGGCTGACGTTTACCAATGAAAAAACGCATCAAATTATTCGTGATAATTTGCATCGTGCTCCAATGTATTCAGGCGCAATCAAAGGGAGAGGGCCCCGCTATTGTCCATCCATTGAGGATAAGATTGTTCGTTTTGCGGACAAAAGCCGTCATCAAATCTTTATTGAACCAGAAGGCAAAAAGACTGAAGAGATGTATGTGCAAGGGTTGTCAACCAGTTTACCGGAGGATGTGCAATTACAAGTTCTCCATAGCATTAAAGGACTTGAGAAGGCCAAAATGATGCGAACGGGTTATGCGATTGAGTACGATGCCATCGTGCCAACTCAACTCTGGCCAAGCCTAGAAACCAAGTTGGTCAAAAATCTGTTTACCGCTGGTCAGATTAATGGAACGTCTGGTTATGAAGAAGCTGCAGGCCAAGGCATTATGGCTGGAATTAATGCTGCTCGGAAAGTTTTGGGCAAAGAACCGGTCGTGTTGGACCGTTCACAAGCGTATATTGGCGTTTTGATCGATGATCTGGTGACAAAGGGAACCGATGAGCCATATCGACTCTTAACTTCGCGTGCAGAGTATCGGTTGCTCCTCCGACATGATAATGCTGATTTGCGTTTAACTGAAATAGGCTACAAGGTTGGATTGATATCGCCTGAACGTTATCAACGGTTGAAGAGGAAAAAAGAAAGGATTGAGCAGGAAATTGCTCGCCTTCGAGAAATCAAGATTCGCCCGACAAAAGAGGTTCGCCAGTTCTTGCGCGAGCTCAATACAGCGGAGATCCAACAACCGGTTACATTGGCACAATTGCTGAAACGCCCTGAGTTAAGCTATCAAGATATTGTAACATTATCGCCGCCAGCTGAAGAATTACCGGATGAAGTGATCGAGCAGGTTGAAATCCAGTTAAAATACGAAGGCTATATTCGCAAATCACTGCAACAAGTCGAAAAAATGAAAAAGATGGAAGAAAAGAAAATCCCATCTTGGGTTGATTATGATCAAGTTCCAGGAATTTCATCGGAAGCACGCGAAAAACTAAACAAAGTACAACCATTGTCCATCGGACAGGCATCCCGTATTTCGGGTGTGAACCCATCGGATATATCAATTTTGCTTGTTTATATTGAACAAAGCGGCAAGGTTTCCGCTTCATCCTAATATGAGGAGGCTGGGAATATTCAGAAGCAGTTCAGTGACTGGTTTCGGCAACAGGTAGCAGCAGAACTCCAGCTTTCCCTTAGTGATCTGCAAATCGCACAATTTGCACAGTACTTTGAGCAATTGCTTGCAACGAATCGACGACTCAATCTAACCGCCATCACGGAGCCATTGGAGGTATATGGGAAACATTTTTATGATTCGCTCACGCTGGTCACCATTGTGCCAATCAACCAAATCCATACTGTGATCGATATTGGAACAGGAGCAGGATTCCCAGGTATTCCCNTGAAAATCGCTTTTCCACATCTGCAGATGGTGTTGTTGGATTCATTAAAAAAGCGGGTTGCGTTTCTTGAACAATTAACGACACAATTGGGCTTAACAGGAATCCGATGCATTCATGGTAGAGCAGAAGAGTGGGGACATCACAGGGATTATCGCGAACAGTTTGATTTGGTGACAGCCAGAGCAGTGGCGAAATTAAATATCTTAGCGGAGTATTGTTTGCCATTTGTCAAAGTAGGTGGTTCGTTTGTGGCGATGAAGGGAACGGATGTGAGCGTTGAATTGGAGCAAGCCAAGCGAGCATTTGATGTGTTGGGCCATGCGTCTTACCAGCAAAGACAACTTACATTACCGCAGCAGCTGGGTCAGCGAAACCTCATCCGCATTATCAAAAACCGAAAGACGCCTGCATCGTATCCGCGTCGTCCGGGGCTCCCCAAGAAACATCCGCTTTAAAGGAAAGAGGAAGCAGCCTTAGCTGCTTCCTGCACTTTCTAACCTAAATTATTGATCAAATTGTGCAAGCCGCGAAGTGCAATTTTTCTTTTCTCAATTTCATCCATTTCTTGTCTTTTCCGGTTTTTGGAGTACGGCGGGAAAAAATCCTCAAGTGAATTATATCCCCCATAAGGTTCCTCAAATTCGATATCGTCTTTTTTTAGCGAATCTGAAACCGAATCTTCTTGCATTTGCAAGTTAGGTTGAGTTGATTCCAGTGTATGAAAATTGCCTGTTGCTTGTCTCGATGACGATTCAACAACATAAGGTTGTTTGGATGCTGATTCTTCCAAATAAGGTTGAGAGGATGTTTCCGAGGATTCATGAGCCTCTGTTTGCTCTTGTAACAGTGATGGTTGCTGTTGCTCCTCCATCGAAACAGGTTTTGGATTGGTATGCTGAATGTTGGTTAACATTCGATTTTTTTTCTGGGCGCGAGCTCGTCGGCGAGAGGAAAGTGGTTCAAATGAATAAACATTTTGTTTTTCTTTTTGCTGATCTTGATCTTGTTTCTGAGTTGGTAGATTGGGATTGATCACATTTTTTTTCTCACCTGTTTGTTGAATTTTGGGTTTATAGATCAGCCGTTTCCGCAGACGTGTATCTTTAGGTGAATAACTGGGTTTGTTCAGAACTGAATGTAAAAAAGCAGAGCGGTCCATTTCCTCATCTTTGTGATTATAAATTGTTTGCATTTGTTTGGGTTGCTCTTCAGAGGATTCTTGTATGGGGGAGTCGCCCGTTAATAAGTTGGTTGATTCGGGTTTTCCTTTACGGCGGATTAACTTCTCGCGAATTTCATGTTCACGTTCTTTTTGTTGCGAAAGCGTAGATGGTTTCAATGTATGGCTCATATTGTGAAAGATGTTCTCATCCAAATCTTCGTGCTCCACTTCTTCTTGCTGTGATGGATGAACCTCTTCCGTAAAATCGATCGTCTCTTTTTCTTTTTCAATCGGATCTTCATCAATTTCATAAAAAATGCTTTCATCTTGTTGATGGTTTGCATTGGATTCTTCTTCATAATAAAAATGATCATGGAAGTTTGACTCTGCTGATTGATGGGTATCCATAAAATCGTCAACGAATTCTAAGTTGTATGGTTCTGCGTTTGGTTGTTGGTGATTGGAAGATTGATAGAGGTAAGGGTGTTGTTGCGACTCCCATTCATCTTGCATATGTGCATCTGTTTCGACACGTTCAACTTCCGTTAATTCCACCGTTTCTTCTACATGGAATGTATAGGTAATCGTTTCACCGGCGGAGGTTTGCATTGTTTGTTTTTGCAGATGGATTTTGGCTTTCCGCTGATTTTGTGCTTTGTTTGTTTTGTATTCTTGTGAAGAGGGGTTTTTTTTAGGGCGATGACAAACCATCGTTGTCAGCATTTCAGGTAATAGTTCAATATACATGACCTGTTGCCCTTGTTCGCTTAGCGCTCTGACTGTTGATCTTGTTTTTTCACCCGTCCCAATTACAATCACGTCATATTGTTGATTCACTGCTTTCCCTCCTTTATATTGGGGATCCTTGGAACACAGTGGCCACGCTGCCATTTTCTCTCTTGATAATACTCTACTATGAAACATAGATTTTGTGTATGGGAAATGATCTTAAAAAATTATCCCCCAAGGACGATCTTGGGGGAAGAGAACCTATTATTTTTTTGCTTTGTAACGTTTGGAAGAAATATTTTGTCCGGTTCCATCTGGTACGGTGAATTCTTGTTGAATGGTAGAAGCGACTTCAAGAACATCTTTTACCGGAACTGCTTTTGATTTGGATTGAGCGAACTTACAAAGGCCAAATCCATTTGCAAATTGAGCTTCGATTCCATAATCTTCTGCGAAGATCAGTTTGTCTCCGAATCGCTCGCGATAGAATGGTTTGAAAGGTATGGAAGCTCCACCAGTTAGAATGATATAGGTAATATCATCGCCGTAGTCCAAACGGTGCCAAACTTCATCGATTAAAGCTTCCCCAACTTCTTTGATCGATTCTTGTACCATCTTGCTTACATCGTGAACTTTTCCTTTAAAGCTGATTTCACCCGATTGGACAATTTTGGGTAGACTCCAAATCATATATTCCTTACCATGTTTTTCAGGATCCAGCTTCCGTGTGAATTCCAGCAGGCGTTTTGATAAATTTTGGTAAACGTTGATCATGGCATGACGTGAGGTGAAACTTTGCCGCTTGATGATGGTTTCGCCGTGGAGTGTTTCAACATCGGAGGTTCCAAATCCTAGGTCATTAATGCTTACTTTTTGAATGAAAAGATCTTCGTTTAACAGTTTTCCGTCACGGTCAAGTGCGATGTGAAATAGGGTGGCCATTGGTTGGCTAATCACATAAAGGTTCTCTTTTTTAATTTCGAATTCGATTTTGCGATAAGGTAGGTTGCCTTGTTTTACTTCAAAGCTATGTTTTCCGATTAAGCGACGTTTTAACTCATCTTTGTAATCAATATAGCTATCGGTTGGTAATGCGACTGCTACAATTGGTTCCGTACTGCCTTGCAACATCAGGCCAGTGCTGACACGGAACATAATTAAATATTCTTGCTCACGAAACCAAGTTGGACTAAACAAACGGCGTTTGTGGGAATCAAATAATTCATCATCACCCGATTGTTCAACAGCCAATTTACCGCAGAACCATTCCCGATCCCCTTCATAATCGCGGTACATAATGTTGTGCGGATCATTATTATACGTGATTTCACCTACACGGTTGGGGACAACCATATTCCGAATAAACATTTTGTAAAATTTGCCGTTTGCTCTACTTACAACCTTTGTACCATAGTATCCTTGGTCATTTCCTATGTACACAGGTGTTGTCATTTTGAATAATTCCTCCTAGCCGGTTGAGTTCTCCTCTCAAAGATTCTATCAATAGCAAAGGACAAGGGTCAACAAAAATCTCGGTTGTTTTCTATAATTTTGCAACTAAAAATCTATGAGAGCAACAATTATTTTTATAAATTTGTTTTGAATGATGTTTTTTAGGGATAGTTAAGTATTAAACCAAAATACGAAAGGAGAGGAAAGGAATGCGTGTAAAAGCTTTTGAGAAGATGAGTCTTAAGAAACTTGAAAATGAAATAAACAAATGGTTGGAAGAAAATCCTCAGATCACCGTGATTGACCTTTGGTATCAGTATGGAAGAGGAGTGACCAATTCATATAGTGCAATGATTTTGTATCAAGAAGAAGATGAATAGCATATATAGAGCTTGTTTTTCCAATTATTGTATAATTCAAAATGGAGCTATTTTAATGTTTCACGTGGAACATGAAAGAAGGTTGAAGCACGATGATAGCGAAAACGTAAAGAAGAAGTTTCATTCCAAGTAGGTGGTGGATCGTTTTGAGGGAGTCTTTTTCGCGATTGATTGGTGTATTGGAGAAGGAGCATAAAAAAATTACAGAAATTCCAGTGGAGCAAATCTCTCCGAGTCCTTATCAACCCCGGGCTGTTTTTGATGATAAGCAACTTGAGGAATTATGTCAAACCATTCGGGTGCATGGGTTGATTCAACCAATTGTTGTTCGGAAGCTGGACAAGGGATATGAGTGCGTTGCGGGCGAGCGAAGACTTCGAGCTGTAAAGAAGTTGGGGCTGCCTACCATTCCCGCGATTATAAAAAAAATGAGCGACTCGCAGGCAGCTTCCATCTCCTTAATTGAGAATTTACAGCGAGAAGAATTAACGGCGATTGAAGAGGCAGTAGCGTATCAGAAGTTAATTGAGATTCATCAACTAACGCAGGAGAGTCTTGCCCAACGCCTAGGAAAAGGCCAGTCGACGATTGCAAATAAGCTGCGCTTGTTGCAGTTGCCACAAGCGGTACAGCAGGAGTTATTGCAGCGCAACATTACGGAGCGACATGCGAGAGCATTATTATCTCTTTCCTCGGAAGAACAACAACTCCAGGTGTTGCAACAAATCCTGGAACGGAATCTGAATGTAAAACAGACAGAAGAACGGGTTCGACGGCTCAAAGAGCAGGAACATCGTCGGCAGCGAGTGGAGCGAAAAACGGTTGCGCGTGATGTGCGGGTTGCCTTGAATACGCTAAGAAAATCAATCAAGATGATCCAAGATTCCGGTATTTTCGTTAAGACAGAGGAAAATGAGGCGGATGATTATCTGGAAGTGACGATTCGAATCAAAAAGTAGGATTTGGATGTGTTTTAGACGTACACTACGCTTTCGTTTTACAGAAGCAATGACTACAATGAAAGATGGAAGTTCAATAACCGTTGTTGAACGAGGTGATGGAATGGGAAAAATCATTGCAATTGCCAATCAAAAAGGTGGAGTAGGCGTGCGTCCGTAATGCTTTGTGGGTCCTGACATTTGTCCTGGAATTAGAGAGAGATTCCAGTGGTCGACAAACTCACCCGAACTGGAAACAGGGAGGGGACAATAGCATGTTTGTAACGCGAAGGAACGCCTTCGCAAGACCAGTTAAGTGATATGGAGAAGGCTAGACTGCTTGAATCCCAATCTCTTTGCTCGAACCACCGAGGTATGCGTTCATAGCAAACGCATACGAGAAATGATTACAACTGATTTTGCCTGCGTCAGTTGTACTCTCTATCATTTCTCCGGCGTATCAACGGATACGTAAAAGAGATGAGTGGGACTCCTACGTCACTTAATGCGGATCCACAAGGTAAACGGAGAAGACCTAAGGCAGAATGCTCATTGGAGCTATGAACAACTGGTTCTGAATATCTGCTATGGTCGCGGAGTCTTCATAGTAGTCTGAGATAAGGAAAGCTTATCACATGGCGAAGGAAGACAGATCATCGCAATGATAAGGATATGGAGGTATGCGAAATGCAGAAAGCCGAACATATCTTATCATTACTAGGCCAAAAATCGATGCAACGTCCTGATTTTGTTTTTCCTCGTTTTTATCGGTATTTATATAATCCGGATCTATATGTGAAAGCCATGGAGCAATGTCCACCAAGTGACTGTAAAAGCATGCGAAAGCAGGTTGAAGAACTCATTCAGCAATTACGAATGGAGCGATGTGATTGGCAGCATCCGCTTAAGGTAGCATTGCTTAAACATGCGATCACCATACTCTTGCAAGCAATTTATCAACCATTGGCTTTGCCTTGTGCAAAACCGTCAAAAAAAGAGGCGCTGTTGGCTATTCAATCAACATCACCTCCTTTTGGCTGGTTGATGGAATGGCCAACACCCGATGTTTTTCAACAGATCGATTCGGCTCGCTTTGGTTTCCTGTTAAAGCAGAAGATTGCAGATGGTCGCTTTGTGCGGTGTGTGCAAAAGTTGATTCAGGTGGATGGTTGGCCCAACGAGTGGATCGATATTCTCCTTCAAGCTTTTGATCAATGGTTGACAAGTCAACCAGAGGATATTGTCTATATTCGGTATCAAGCGCATCTTTTTTTGCTTGTGCGCGGGTCGAAAGCGGATGCCCAAGCATTGCATACACGCATCCAGCGCTTTTGGCAAGATCATTTTGGTTTGCAAATATTTGCGCAACCTGCTGGGTTTCATCTATTTGCTAAGAAAGGATCATTTTTTGCTGATTATGAGCTTAAAGTGATTGATGATCAACGAATTGGGATTTTTGTTCCAATCACAAAGGTGAATGCTGCTCTTCGCCCCTTTCAGAAACGAGGAAAACCAGCAGCATTTTCTTCACGCATCTATCTTCCGATTCATCGAATGATTGAGCTGTATCGGCGGGAGCGCGAAGAGTTCGAGGGATTTTGTTCTATGGCTTGGAATCGTCGAAAGAGAATTAAGCATTTTCGTTATGTCCACTTTTATAGTTTGTTAAAGACGATTGCGCGCAAACGAAATTTGTCTGTCAAGCAGGTTCGAAGACGGTATCGTGAACAGTTGCAACGATATTTGGCCTAGAAGATGATCGGAGAGCCGAATACGTCGAAAGGCGTCCGTTCGGTTCGGAGGGAGGATGAAAAAAACCTATCATGGCAACATGAAAAGGCGTTTTCATTCGACCCTACAAAACAACCACTACCATTAACTTAGCAGCAAGTATTGCTCGAAATGGCAAGCGAGTATTGATTGTGGATATTGATCCCCAGGGTAACTCAACCAGTGGATTGGGGATTGATAAAGCTAATGTGAAGCATTGTATTTATGATCTGCTCATGCAGAAACAAACCGTAGATGAAGTATTGATTCAGACTCAGGAACCGAATCTATGGGTCATTCCTGCAACGATTCAACTGGCAGGTGTTGAAATTGAGTTGAGTCAAGTAGTGGCCAGAGAGCGGCGGTTGCAAGAAGCGTTGGAAGGAATAACAACTAACTTTGACTATATTTTGATTGATTGTCCGCCTTCATTAGGGATCATTACATTGAATGCATTGACAGCCGCACAAACGGTTTTGATTCCGATTCAATGTGAGTATTATGCCTTAGAGGGATTAAGTCAGTTGTTAAATACGATTCGATTGGTCCAAAGGCATCTCAATAAAAATTTACAGATCGAAGGCGTGTTGCTGACTATGTATGATGCCCGTACCAATCTTTCAGCGCAAGTGATGCAAGAAGTAAAAAATTATTTTCAGGATAAGGTTTATCAGACAGTGATTCCACGCAATATTCGTTTGAGTGAAGCTCCGAGTCACGGAAAGCCGATTTTAACTTATGACCCACGCTCCAAAGGAGCCGAGTGTTATTTGAGATTAGCGAAAGAAGTGATGATGCATGAAGAATAAAGGCTTAGGTAAAGGGTTGGAAGCGTTAATTTCGGGACTGGAGCAAGAGGAGAATGAAACAATTCAAGAGGTTTCACTGCAAGAGTTGCGTCCGAATCCGTATCAACCGCGCAAGCAATTTGATGAACAGGCGATGCAGGAATTGGCGGAGTCGGTAAAGCAGCATGGAATTGTTCAACCGTTGATTGTACGGGAAAGTATTCATGGTTATGAGATCATTGCAGGAGAGCGTCGTTTTCGGGCGGCCAAGTTAGCCAATTTGCGTACGGTTCCTGTCATTGTTCGCAAATGTAGCGATGATCAGATGATGGAAATTGCGTTGATTGAAAATTTGCAGCGCGAGGATTTAAATCCAATTGAAATTGCAAAAGCTTATCGGAAATTAATGGACCATTTTTCATTAACACAAGAAGAATTGGCTCGTCGTGTTGGCAAAAGCCGGCCTTATGTTGCGAACTTTTTGCGGCTTTTGCAACTGCCTGCAGAGATCCAAGCAGATGTTTCACGTGGAACATTATCCATGGGACATGCACGAGCGTTATTAGCAGTAACCAAACAAGATCTGCAAATGAAATTGGCAAAAAAAGTGGTGAATGAGCAATTAAGCGTGCGAGATTTGGAAGCTTTAATCCGAAACATGCAGGAAGGCGAAAAAAAGAAAGAGAAGAAGAAGCCAATACCGGTTGCACCGATCATCAAACAATACGAAGAATGGTTGCAGCAATTGTTTGAAACACCCGTGAAGATCAAGCAAGGACGACGTAAAGGGAAGATTGAGATTGAATATTATTCAGAAGAGGAATTAGAGAGAATTATTGATTTTCTTCATCAGGAAAGAGAATCGCATTCATAACGTGAGAAGGATGAATGGAACGACCTCTGGAAAGATTGTTATTCCGGGGTCGTTTTTTATAATATTTGTTTCTGCTTTTGCTGTTGAAAAGCGGTAAGCAAGGAAGCAGAGATTATTTCAGCCATTCTGACGACTAAACTTAACCGTGTATTTTGTAACACAAAGTATTCCATAAAACCCGATACATTCACAATACCCGTGATATGTAAATGGCCGATTTCAGGTAAATCTTTATTCACTCCTGCCCCCGGCTTGATAGGACCTAAGCCAATTTGGATCGTACCGACATTTTTGGATGTACCGAGACAAGCATCGATCGCGAGGATAATGGCATGTTGATGGTGCTGGGTGATATGCTCCATCGTTGATTCCAAGTTTAAAGCATGCACAGGGTCATCCAGTGTACCAAAGACATGGACTCCAGAAAGTGGTTGTTTTTGAAGCATTGTTCCCACTAGAGGACCTAGCGCATCACCGGTTGATCGATCTGTACCAATACATACACAAATAATTTTTTGTCTAGAAAATTGATTTAATGCATGGGCAATCTTTTTTGTACAAAGTTGTACAGCGGCGGGATGGTGAGAATGAATTCGTGACATAAGCAAATCCTCCAAAAAATAACTATTATCAGTATACGGAAATCCATCTTGAAATATACATGTAGAGACAACCAGTTTGCGATAGGCGGAAAAGTAGGTGTCAAAATGGATTGGTGGAAATCGATCAAGGTAAGCGTGATCATAGTAGGAACTATCATTGGTGCAGGTTTTGCTTCAGGGAGAGAAATTTGGGAGTTTTTTGGTTCATATGGAGAGGAGAGTCAGTGGGGAATTGCCTTATCCATGGCTTTATGTTTTATCTGTATCGGAAATATTCTTACAGTCAGTTGGCAATACCAGACTCAACACTATTCGGAATGGTTTGCACAAATACTGGGCAAACGAATCAGAAAGCTTTTTGATGGTTTGGTATTGTTATATTTGCTCACCACTACCGTTGTGATGTTTGCTGGCAGTGGAGCGACCTTTGCTCAATGGGATCGTTCGTTCTTTGAAGGTGTTATTTTGATGATAGTGGCTGTATTGTTGGTGTTATTTTTTGATCTCAAAGGATTGGTAGCACTAAATTTGTTGGTTATTCCGTTGCTGTTGACGGGGATTTTAACAGTCTGTGTTTCTTTTTTATTGTTTTCTCAGCCCATTGTTCAGGTTGAATCAACGAATACCATCACTTTGCCCATCTGGCCTTCTGCCATCACTTATACTGCTTTTAATGCGATATCGCTGGTGGCGGTGTTATCTACGCTTGGNAAGCAGCTTGAGAATCGTTTTCAAATCTGGNTATCAAGTGGGATGAGTGTGGTGAGTTTAACAGCAATCATCTTTGTCTATAATCGAGCGTTGTTAAAAGTAAAACATTTAATGACCCAGTATGATATTCCGTTGTTCGCGTTGATCAAGGATTACTCCCCTTTGTTTACGTTTTTGATTACAGCATTATTATGGTTTGCGATCTATACCACCATTGCTGGAAATGTACATGGATTGGTGTTTCGGATCTCCGCTCAATCTTCTCTTCCCCGGTGGTTGGTAGGTCTGATCATATTGATGATTCTGGCTCCATTTAGTCAGTTTGGTTTTTCAACACTTGTGCAACTTTTGTATCCTTTGTATGGTATACTGAATTTGTTTCTACTAGCTGTCATTCTGTTATCTCCGATCATGAAGTAGTAAATCTACAAAGAATGACGTTGGAAGCTGTGAAGCGTTTGCGGGATTGCTGGTAAATTGGAGCTATTTTCAGTATAATCGTACTATCAATCCATTTTGTGCGAGCAAGCTTTAGATAGAAAGAGTGATTCGATTTGCAGAGAAAGGAATTCCAATTGGGCGACATCGTGGAAATGAAAAAGCCGCATCCATGTGGGACAAATGCATGGAAAATTATTCGTATGGGGATGGATATCCGCATGAAATGTACAGGTTGTCAGCATAGTGTGTTGTTGCCGCGAAGTCGCTTTGAGCGCAAAATGAAGAAAGTACTTGTCTCCGCAAATCAATCGTCTACAAATAAAGAAAAAGATTAGCGGTGGCTGCATGTTGTAGTGCGGTGCTTTAAACCAACTTGATTCAACTCCCTGATGATCAAAGGGATGAAATATAGAACGGTTTTGTGTAAGATTCACTCTGTTGATGGACGCACCTGGAAGGTGCTTTTTTTTGAGAACAACAAGTTAATGTGAAATTACAATAAAGGAGACTGTAGCAAAATGGGTTTAACAGCTGGAATTGTCGGACTGCCAAATGTGGGAAAATCAACGTTGTTTAATGCTCTTACACAAGCAGGCGCTGAATCGGCAAACTTTCCCTTTTGTACCATTGATCCCAATGTAGGGATTGTGCATGTACCGGATGCACGTCTTGATCAGTTAGCGAGGATAGTGAAACCGCAACGAATTGTGCCGACAACCGTTAAGTTTGTTGATATAGCTGGCTTGGTGCGAGGAGCTAGTAAAGGAGAAGGATTGGGAAATCAATTTTTAGCTCATATTCGTGAAGTCGATGCGATTCTGCATGTTGTGCGCTGTTTTGATGATGCAAATATCACTCATGTTGATGGACAGGTAGATCCAAAACATGATATTGAAACGATTCAACTTGAGCTGATCATGGCGGATCTGGAGACAATCGAGCGAAGAAAGACACGACTGGAACGTCAGAAGAAAAGTGGAGATCAGCAGGCGTTTGAAGAGTATCAAGTATTGGAAAAGTTACAGGCATCTTTGTCAGATGGAGTTCCTGCGCGTTTAGTTTCGTTACATGAGGATGAATTACAGCTGATCAAACATCTTCAATTGTTGACCTTAAAAAATGTGCTTTATGTAGCCAATGTAGATGAGGAAGGATTGCATGAGAACCAAAATCCATATGTACAACAAGTGAAGCAGATTGCAGCCCAAGAAGAGGCAGATGTTGTGGTGATTTGTGCTCAAATTGAAGCAGAGATGAGTGAGTTGGAAGAAGAAGAGAAAAAGCTCTTTATGGAAGAGTTGGGCCTCAAACAAGCGGGCTTGGACCGATTGATTTCGGCAACCTATCGCCTATTGGGGCTGATCACATATTTTACAGCCGGGCCGAAAGAAGTTCGAGCTTGGACCATTCGAGAGGGAACCAAAGCACCGCAAGCAGCAGGTGTGGTCCACTCGGATTTTGAGCGAGGCTTTATTCGCGCAAAAGTGATTGGATATCAAGATTTAATTGCAGCTGGTTCATTCCAAGAAGCACGTGAACAAGGGCTGTTACGCTTAGAAGGAAAAGATTATGAAGTGATGGATGGAGATGTGATGGAGTTTTTAGCAAATGTATAAGAATAAGGATTTTTATGGTTGTGAGAGCAGTGATTTTTTGCTAAAATGTCATATCGTGGACAAAAAATACCCCTTGCTCTATTCATAATGAATAGGGCCTGAAGACCAGAAGGAGGTGGGACGGATGCGCAATTATGAAATTATGTTTATTGTACGTCCTGATGTTGAAGAAGAAGAATTAAAAGCATCACGGGAGAAAGTGCAATCGATCATTGCGGAGCATGATGGTTCGGTGATTGAAGAGCAGGATATGGGCAAACGTCGTTTCGCGTATACGATTGCACATAAGCGTGGAAATGAGCCCGTTAAGTACAACGAAGGATATTACACGGTTTATAACTTTAAAGCGAACACCGGTGTAGTAGCTGAATTAAACCGTGTCTTGAATATTGATGATCGGGTATTGCGCCACTTGGTCATTAAGCTGGATGAGAAATAGGTTTGAAGCAGGGATATCGCCGAACAAAGGGAGAGTTACTTTATGTTGAACCGGGTTATTTTGGTTGGAAATCTTACACGGGATCCCGAACTTCGCTACACATCCAATGGTGGAGTTGCGGTTGTTCGCTTTACGGTGGCAGTCAATCGGCGGTTTACGAATCAACAAGGAGAACGTGAAGCCGATTTTATCAATATTGTTGCATGGCGGAACTTGGCTGAGAACTGTGGAAATTACCTGCGAAAAGGTTCATTGGTGGCGGTTGAAGGACGAATTCAGACGAGAAGTTATGAGAATCAAGAGGGACGTACTGTCTATGTAACGGAAGTTGTGGCAGATGATGTGCGATTCTTAAGTTCGCGGAATCGAACACAGTCTTCATACGGTCAACAGGAGAGTAATCAAAGCAAAGGAATGATTGATGATCCCTTTGCGGATGATGGAAGTCCCATTGATATCTCAGATGACGATTTGCCTTTTTAATGTTGTGAGCAAAGGAGGGGTTTGAATGGCGCGGCGTCGTGGAAATAAGAGACGGAAAGTATGTTATTTCACAGTCAATAAAATTACATATATTGACTACAAAGACGTTGATCTACTGAAGAAATTCATTAGTGAGCGCGGCAAAATTTTACCTCGACGTGTAACTGGTACAAGCTCAAGATATCAGCGTCAGCTCACTCGAGCTATTAANCGGGCTCGTCAAATGGCTTTATTACCTTACACCANTGATTAAACCAAGAAGATAGCCAAAAGACGGATGTTTGTTCGATCTGTTGACAAATCAACAAAAAGATCTTTCCAGAGCACTTTCGTTTGTATTTGATTTGAGAATGCATCAAGGAGTTGTTCGAGGAAAGAGCTTGGTTTCAACCGACAGGGGTAAAAGATCTACCCCTGTTTTTCATATCAACTTAGAAAAAGAAGGAAAACGTTGGTTCGATGTGGAAGATCCTCCTATATTTGATCAGTTAGAGGAGTGAGTCTTCGCGATGAATCGACCGGAAGGCAGCGTGCAATTTGCCAAGAATATAAAAATAATCGATTGGCTCAAAACAGAGATTTTTGTCCAAGTAGCGAATTTAAGTAAAGGTTTATATCATGCGAATCAAATTTTAATTATGGAGAGTTTATCAAGTCTTATTGTTGCGACTTATGTACTTGCTCGTCGCATTGGCTTTTCCTATCGTGAAATGGATCAGGCCGTAATTGAAAAATTGCGGGAGCATACGAAAGATGGACATCAGTTGGAACAATGGTATGGTGATTTGTCAACGCTTGATGAATATATAAATAAGAGGTGACCGTCGTTTGTCACAACATACAAAACAGTTGCTGAAAGATGGCTTCATCTATGCCTTGCTTTTTCTGCTACTCATGGCCTCCCTCTTAATTCCTTTGTCCCTCATTACGTTTTGGCTCTTACCACTACCTTTCTTTATTTTGCATGTCAAGTATGGTTGGAAATCGACTGGGTTTATTGGAATCCTTATAGCTTATGTGTTAGACAAGTTTGTTCACCCATTCACATTTTTCTTTGTTCTCTATGCTTTTCTGATTGGAAGTATTATGGGGCGAAGTTATCGTCAGCCTACTGCTGCAGGAACGGATGTTTTGTTAAGTGGTATTGTAATCAGTTGTATCTGCAGTTGGGGTGTTTTGCTTCTTGGGGAATTTTTATTCAATGTAAGCGATGAATTACGTCAATATTTAGGTCAATATACTGGCAAACAGTTGTTGGATGTGGAAACATTCTTACTTTTCTTCTTATTCATTTTATCGGTCCTGCCACCATTCTGTACTTTTTTTGCTGGTCGATATATACTTCATAAACAAAGATATGCCAAAAAGTATTTGCCGTTATTTCGGAATTGGCGTATGCCTAAACTTTTCTTCTATTTTTATGTCATTTTGATGATATTTGAGTTTTTCACAGAGGAATCTCCTGCAATTGCCGGGATTGAGTTCATTTTATCGATACTTTTTTTGGTTCAAGGTTTATCCTTTATCACTTTTCTATTGCATCTTTATCAAAAAAGTCAGTTATGGTTGATTCCAATTTCGGTTTCCGTTTTCATTCCACTTGTTACAGTGGTTGTTGTTATTATCGGGATTATTGATATGATCTATGAGATTCGCGAGTGGATCCGAGCAAAAAAATAATCTTTGATTAAATGGAACTAGGGTACAATATCATTAATAATTGTTTTAAGATCATTAAGGAGTTAACGGTATGCCAGAATTTGTAGCAAAACGATGGTATATTTATGCGATTGTTTTTGGAATCAGCTTTTTGTTTCTTCTTTTATCCATTTATCATTGGCTGTTTTCCGTGTTCGGTCTTGGCAGTTTACTCCTTTTTTTGTGGTTTGTTTATCAAGGCGAAAAACGATTTCGTCAACTGTTCCATCAGTATGTGCTCACTTTGACGAAGCGCATTCAGCAACGTCAGCAATTTGCCATTCAACATTTTCCAATTGGGATTGTGTTGTATAATCAAGATAATCAAATTGAATGGTATAATCCGTTTATTCAGCAAATCGTAAATGACAGAGATTCTCAAGACATGGTTGGTCTGGGAGTTGAGGATGTTTTTCCAGACTTAAAAAAAGAAAAACAGTTTCGTTGGGCATATGAGGGACAAGTCTATCAAGTTGTACATTTTCCCGAAGAACGAGTCTATTATTTTCAAGATGTAACAAAAGAAGTTGAACTGACCAAGAAATATAAACAAGAACAGGTTGTGCTTGGCTATATTTATTTGGATAATCTTGAAGAAGTGGTCCAAGGATTAACGGAGCAAGAAGAGACACTACTCTTAAATCAAGTATATGGCAAAATTTCTGCTTGGGCGCAGCGATATGGATTATCCATTAAACGTTATGATGACGAGAAGATGTTTTTTGTAACGAGAAAGAAAGAGTTGGAACAATTAATCAAATCGCAGTTTGATATCTTGGATGAGGTGCGCAATTTAACAGCGAAAAATCGATTGCCGGTCACGTTAAGTATTGGTGTCTCTTGTCGTGGAGCAAGTATTCTTGAGCGTTCGCAGAATGCGTTAGCTGCCATTGATGTGGCATTAGCAAGAGGCGGCGATCAGGCAGCAGTTCAGGTTGGCGAGAAGATGATCTTCTTTGGCGGAAAAACGGATGCAGTTGAAAAACGAACGCGCGTGCGCGCGCGGGTGATTTCGCATGCGATTCGTAACCTTTTTCGTGACCATCAACGGGTCTATGTGATGGGGCATCGAGATCCGGATATGGATGCGATGGGAGCTGCGATTGGAATTGCAAAGTTTGCTAAAATTCATGATTGTCAAGCGAAAGTTGTTTTGAATGAGCGGAATTCGTCAATCGAGCGATTGATCAAGGCTGTATCGGAACATCAATCACTGTGTAACCTCTTTATTCATTCGGACAAAATTGGGACATCTATTCGCGACCCCCAGTCATTGTTGGTCTTGGTTGATACGCATAAACCTTCGTTTACCATTGATCCGAAATTGATCAAACAGGCGAACAAAATTGTAGTCATTGATCATCACCGTCGGGGAGAAGAGTTTGTTAAAGACCCTGTCTTGGTTTATATCGAACCGTATGCTTCCTCTACTTGTGAGTTGGTGACGGAATTGATCCAGTATGAAGATCGCTCCGTTCAACTTGAACCGCTTGAAGCCTCTGCCTTGCTGGCGGGGATTGTGGTAGATACAAAGCATTTTGCTTTTCATACAGGGGCCCGCACTTTTGAAGCAGCCTCCTTTTTGCGCAGACAAGGTGCGGATTTGTCCATTGTACAATCATTGTTACAAGAAAACTTGGAGCGGTATTTGCAACGCTCGGAGCTGATTAAGAATACGGAGCTAATGTTGAATGGACAAATTGCCATTGCTATGGGAGAAGAGGATCAGCAATATGATCAACTGTTGATTGCGCAAGCGGCGGATACGCTTGTCAATATGCAGGGAGTAAAGGCTTCATTCGTCATTTGTCGGCGAGAAAATGGGATGATCTCCGTCAGTGCTCGTTCACGTGGAGAACTCAATGTTCAAGTGATTATGGAAAAGATGGGCGGAGGCGGTCATTTTACCAATGCTGCTCTGCAAATGGAAGGGACCTCTTTGGCTGTAGTGAAAGAGCAATTACGTGAGGTTTTGGCGAAAACATTGAAGCAAAGGGGAGATGGAGATTGAAAGTTATCTTTTTGCAAGATGTGAAAGGAAAAGGAAAAAAAGGCGATTTGAAGGAAGTCGCGGATGGCTATGCTCGAAATTACCTTTTGCCGCGTGGATTGGCGGTTGAAGCAAATAAAGGAAACTTAAAGATGCTGAAAGAGCAAAAACGAAGAGAGGAAGAAAAGAAGCGAGCGGAGCGATTAAAAGCAGAACAATTGGCGGAAAAGCTGAAAGAGATTACGCTCGAAATTAAAACCGATAAAGTAGGCAAAAATGGGCGGTTGTTTGGTTCAATTACGTCCAAACAGATATGTCAAGAGTTAAAAAAGCAATATCAGATTGAACTGGATAAAAAGAAGGTGCAACTTTCGGAACCGATTCGCACATTGGGCTCGACCCAGATTACGGTCAAATTGCATCCAGAGATTTCGGTTTCATTTTTCGTGCATGTTGTTGACACAAAACAGGAGAAGTAATGCGGGGATCCAACGTACGTTGGATCGTCCATCTCCTATTCTAAGAGGTTGGAGGGGAGATTTATGAGTGACCTCTTTGCTGATCGTCTTCCTCCACATAATGATGAAGCGGAACAAGCGGTTTTGGGTGCGATTTTGCTTGATCCTTCTGTACTGGTTTTGGTGAATCAGCGGCTTCGTGCTGAAGATTTTTATCGGCAGAGTCATCAACGATTGTTTCAAGTGATGAATGAGTTGTATGAAAAACAGGAACCGGTCGATCTTGTGACCGTAACATCAGCGCTGCAGGATCAAAATCAGCTAGAAGAAGTTGGCGGTGTTACATATTTAACTGAATTGGCTGAATCGGTACCGACGGCTGCCAATGTGGATCATTATGCCAAAATTGTTGAAGAGAAGTCGATGCTGCGACGGTTGATTCAGACAGCGACGCAAATTGTGATGTCCAGTTATACCAGTGAAAAAGAGGTTGCTGAAATTATCGACGAGGCAGAAAGAAAAATATTGTCGATTTCCCAACGGCGGCTTCATGGGGAATTTCTGCCGATTCGCGATTTACTTGTTGAGGCATATGAGCAGATCGAAGCATTACATTTAAATAAGTCTGGCTTGCGAGGGATTTCCTCCGGTTTTGTTGATCTGGATCGCATGACATCTGGCTTTCAAAAGTCCGATTTAATAATTATTGCGGCGAGACCCAGTATGGGAAAGACTGCTTTTGCCTTAAATATCGCTCAAAATGTCGCGATTCGCAGTCGAGAGACGGTTGCCATTTTCAATCTGGAAATGTCTGCTCCCCAGTTGGTAACACGGATGATATCGGCTGAAGGGAATATTGATGCACAAGCTTTTCGAACTGGCAATTTAAAAGAAGAAGACTGGGAAAAGCTAACCATGGCCATGAGTACATTAAGTGAAGCGCCCATTTTTATTGATGATACGCCTGGAGTCACTGTCTACGACATTCGGGCGAAGTTAAGGCGGCTGCAGGCAGAGCATGGACTGGGGCTGGTGATTATTGATTATCTGCAGTTGATTTCGAGTGTGAAAGGCGACAGCCGTCAACAGGAGATTTCGGAAATTTCGCGTTCCTTAAAACTGATGGCCAGAGAGTTGAATGTGCCTGTCATCTCCTTGTCTCAGCTATCGCGTGCTGTTGAACAACGTCAAGATAAACGCCCCATGCTCTCCGATTTGAGAGAATCAGGATCAATTGAACAAGATGCAGATATTGTGGCGTTTCTTTATCGGGATGATTATTATAACGAGGAATCGGAGAAAAAAAATATTGCTGAAGTAATTATTGGCAAACAACGGAATGGTCCTGTGGGAAAAGTGGAACTCTTGTTTTTGAAGGAGTATAACAAATTCTTAAGCTTGGAAACTCGATTTGAAAATTCATCCGAACAAAATGAGGAAATCCCTTTTTAATGTTCGTGATTTTATTGACGCCTTTGCTTATACATTGTTAAAATGAAATTATCGTTCGTGTTATAGGAGGCAGCAGCATGTCGACAGTTGTGGTAGTTGGTACACAATGGGGAGATGAAGGAAAAGGAAAAATTACGGATTTTCTGGCAGAAAGAGCGGAAGTTGTTGCAAGATATCAAGGTGGGAATAATGCAGGGCATACAATTGTTTACAAAGGAACGAAGTATAAACTGCATATGATTCCATCCGGGATCCTCTATCAGGATAAAATCTGTGTGCTTGGCAATGGGATGGTTATCCATCCTGAAGCATTGGTGAAAGAATTGGACTATCTTCTGGAGCATGGGTTTCATACCAGAAATTTACGTATCTCCGATCGCGCACATCTGATTCTGCCTTATCATATTCGTTTGGATCGAGCTGAAGAAAACAAAAAAGGCAATCAAAAGATTGGAACAACAGGGAAAGGCATTGGTCCCGCTTATATGGATAAGGCAGCAAGAGTTGGGATTCGTGTAGGGGATTTGCTGTTCCCAGAAGTGTTTGCGGAGAAACTAAAGCGAAATTTGGAAGAGAAGAATCAGATCTTGGAACAAATCTATAAGCTGGATGGATTTACGTTTGAGGAAATTTATGAGCCTGTTATGGCTTGTGCTGAGCGAATTCGACCATTTATCACCGATACATCGGTTGTCTTAAATGATGCTATTGATCAAGGAAAAAGAGTGCTCTTTGAGGGTGCTCAAGGTGTGATGTTGGATATTGATCAGGGAACATATCCTTTTGTAACATCCTCCAATCCTGTTGCAGGTGGTGTGTGTATCGGTTCAGGAGTAGGACCAACTAAGATCCATCAAGTGCTTGGGGTTGCAAAAGCTTATACGACGCGGGTCGGTGACGGTCCATTTCCAACTGAGTTGCACAATGAAATTGGCGATCAGATTCGGGAACGAGGTCGCGAATACGGCACGACGACTGGCCGACCACGTCGAGTAGGTTGGTTTGATTCGGTTGTTGTGCGGCACGCAAAACGGGTTAGTGGGATTACAGGTTTATCACTTAACTCGATTGATGTACTAACCGGTTTGGAGACGGTAAAGATCTGTACTTCGTATCGCTATAAAGGGAAGATTCTTGAAAATTACCCAGCCAATTTGGAAGTCCTTTCACAGTGTGAACCGGTTTATGAAGAGCTTCCAGGTTGGAAGGAAGACATTACACAGGTTCGTGCATTTCATGATTTACCGCTTGAAGCACAACACTATATCGAGCGAGTGACTCAGCTTTCGGAAATTCCACTGGCTCTCTTTTCCGTTGGACCCGGTCGTGATCAAACGATTCAGGTTCGCTCTGTTTATGCTTAGGGGGATTTGCAGTATTTACTTGTGGTATGTTTCACCTCGATTAATTTTGATTGCGCGGTAAATCTGTTCAAGTAGCAGTAACCGTGCTAATTGATGCGGAAACGTCATTGGTGAAAGGGAAAGAAGAAAATCGGCTTGTGAAAGTACTTCGTTTGCCAATCCGTATGAACCGCCGATGATAAAGGTAAAATGGCTTTGTCCATTGAGTAGGAGTTGATCCATTTTCTGAGCTAATTGTGTGGAAGAGAGCTGATTCCCCTCTATGGCAAGTGCAATTGTATAGGTGTTGTTTGGTAAACGGGTGAGAATGCGATCCGCCTCTTTTTTCAAGATTTGCTTACGTTCGGCTGTTGAAACAGGGTCTCTTCCGGTCTCCTCTGTAATTTCCACAACAGAACATTTTGCATAGGGTTTTAATCGCTTTAGATATTCATTGCACCCTTGGACTAAATATTTCTCTTTCAGCTTGCCGACACAGATCAACTGAATTTTCATTGCATACGCCTTCTTTATATGAAAATATCAATCATTAAAACACACCAAAAGAATAACCCTTTGTAAAAAGGGTTAGCAAAGGCAAGTTCATGTTAATAATTAAAAGTATTTTATCACATACGATGATAAAAAGGAAAGATGGGCAAATAAAGAAACGAGTCGTATGGAACTTCCATACGACTCGTTTTGATTGCAGAAATGAATTATTATGGTGAATCGTCAGGAGCTTGTTGGAGAGTGGCAACTGTTGTTTGTTTTACGCCGTCGCGATAAAAAGTGATTTTAAGTTTTGAACCAATTTGTTTCTTTTTGTAGAGATATTTCCGTAGATCGGTGCTGCTTTCAATGGGTTGATTATCCAGTTGAACAATCACATCTCTTGCGCGTAATCCAGCTAGGCTTGCTGGTGTGCCAAAGGTGACTGAGCGAATCACAACGCCTCCTTCAACGTTTTGTGGCAGACGAAGTGTTTCATACCAAACGTTTGGAGGAAGGTTGTTTAAATCGATGAGCGCAACACCGAGATAAGGTCTGGGGACTTTTCCGTATTTGATCAGGTTTTCAATAATCGGAATTGCATCGTTAACTGGAATGGCAAAGCCTAGACCTTCCACGCCTTGCAGTGCAATTTTAAGTGTATTGATTCCCACAACTTGTCCTGCTGCATTGACAAGGGGTCCGCCGCTGTTTCCCGGATTGATGGGTGCATCAGTCTGAATGACATCAGTTGACATGGTGGTTTGTGGAATTTCGATGGTGCGTTTCGGAGAGCTGATCACACCAACAGTAATCGTCGATTCAAGTCCCAGTGGGCTCCCAATTGTAATCGCCGGTTCNCCTGATTGGAGTTTATCGGAATTGCCAAATTTGGCAACAGTTGTGACGTATTTATCATCAATTTCAAGTACGGCCAAATCCGTAATCTCATCGCTTCCTAATATTCTCGCATTTACCGTCTTTGATTTTTTCTGATGAGGAATCAGCACTTGTACAGTGTGGCCGCCCGAGATTACATGATGATTGGTTACAACATAAGCTTTTCCGTTCTTTTTCCGGAAAATAATCCCAGATCCGGTTCCTTTTCTTTCACCATCGAAGTCAAACGGATCATTGGAAGTTTGGGTGCTTACAACCCCCACAACGGATGAGCGGACTGCTTTGACAGCTTGTGTAATGCTGGTGTTGACTTTTACACCAACGTTTTGTTGTGTGATTGGTTCCTCTTGTTGATTGTTGGCTTTGTCTTTCGCATGATCAGTGAAGTAATCAGCTAGAAAAAAGATGGGAGTGATAATCAGTGCGACGACCAGTCCTCCAATAATTGCTGAGACTAAAGAGATCAAAAAGATGGATGGTGATTTTCGTGGTTGATTTGGATCGTGAAAGCTCAACTTCAGCTACCCCCTTTGTGATGCGGTCGTTGTCACTATTTTAACACTTTCCGTTTTACTTCTCGAACTTGAGTAGGACGATCTTCATAAGTTTGCAATAATTGAACATCCCGTCCTACCTGAAAGCCTGCTTCTTCCAAAATGTTTTGAATGGTCAGATGGGCAAGTTCGCTTAAGTTATTATCCTTGCTTAAGTGCGCAAGAAAAACTTGTTGGCCATCCCCACGCAAGAATTGAGCCAATGCTTCACCAGCGTCTTGGTTTGATAGATGACCAACATCACTTAGAATTCTACGCTTAATATTCCAAGGATATGTACCCATGCGCAGCATTTCAACATCGTGGTTGCTTTCCCAAATCAGCACATCGGCATGTGCAACACGATCCATGATCTTTTGATTCACATAACCGAGATCTGTCACAATTGCTAGTGTTTCGCGTTGAAACGTAAATGTGAAGGCCATCGGCTCTGCTGCATCGTGGGAAACCGGAAACGAATCGATAGCTAAGTCAGCCAGTGTAAATGCATTTCCAGTTTCCACGAAGTGAATCAATTGTGCGGGAATTTCGCCAACTGTTTTTGGAAGTGCTTGAAATGTAGGTTGATTCAAATATACAGGAATTTGGTAACGCCGACAAAAAACCCCCAAACCTTTTACATGATCAATGTGTTCATGGGAAATCAGAATGGCAGAGATCGTTGCTGGATCTACGTCAAGCAATCGTAATCGTTGTTCCAATTGTTTTCCACTCAGACCAACATCAACCAAAAGTCTTAGTTTCTCCGTCTCAATAAACAAAGAGTTTCCTGAACTTCCGCTTGCTAAAATGCTAAATTTCATCGGCTCGAACCTCTTTTATTATCATTTCGTAGCTGTATGCAGATTTTTGGTGGTTGCATAAATATCATAATGCAGTTTGTTATTGACCGTAAAACGCCAGACAGGGACTAAAATCACTTCATTGGGACTGGGATAGTACATGGAGCGATAACCAAGTTCAATTTTGGTGATTTTCGCCCCTTTAGGCAGACTGTTACGGTGAATAAAGTTGAATAAAGCTTGATTAAACGAAATAAACTCAATATTCACTTGTCCTTTAATCTGAAAATGGAGAACTTGAAGATGGGTTAATTTTCCATTTTGAAGATGACAAACGATTTTTCCATCAAAAATGGGACGTTGGTTGTAGTGTTGTAAATAAATGTACTTATGGTTGGTGGAATATTCACTTGAATAGCGATAATCCTGAAAGAAGGGAAGTTTTTTCTGCAAATATTGTTCTAACATCGCTCGATTCTGAATGGGCATCGGCGTTGAAAACGAGTATTGATAAATCCACTTTTCATTGTAATTCCAATTGGAAACGGGTGTAATCTTGGTTTGTAAAGCAGGTGTTTGGGTTGTATCATTTGGGATTTTGGTCGCAATCCGAATTTGATTGGACTCAAGCAATTCACGAATTTGCTCTTCTGAGATCTCATCTGTTTTTAAATAATTTGATTTCTGCTCAATCATTTGATTGATCTGCGCAGCTAAAAAAAGATCCAAAAGGATAAATGAGATGATAAAAATGGTTTTGGCACGGCTCCAATCCATTTGTTACTTTTCCTCCTTCGATGAGGCAGAAAGATCATATGTTTTTCCGTTGATTACTTCAACTCGCCAGACTGGGGTGAGTAGGATTTGTTGTGGTTCAATCGGGTTTGCTTGGTAACTGAGATAGAGCCGTTTCACCTGTTTTGGCTCAATCTTTTTCTGTTTCAATAATGCAAGGATTTGTGTTCGATTGGGAACGGTTACCTTGGATTGTTGCTTCGTTTGGTTTTTGGCTAAAAAGTATAAAGAGCGAGCATATTTGTTGATACTACCTGATTTAACTTGAAATTGAATGGTGTCGGGATAAACCGTGTTGTGATCTTTGGTTTGATGCCAATAAACGGGTAGATGATTCACAAAGAGACGAAAGATATATTCGTTGGCATGATCGCCAGCATGAATTTGCTCCAAAAGATAGGTGTTTGTCCAACCGCGATGTCGTTGGATAAATTGATTGATTTCGTTAAGTTCTTCGCGAATCAACATGCTTTGTTTTTCGGTTTCGGTTGGTGCGTTGGTGTAGACCATCATGTTTTTTTGTTTGTTATAGGTAATGATTTGGTCATTTTGTAGATTCGAATCATTGTACATATAAAGGGACTCATTGTTGTTTAGCTGAACAGGGGTCACACTTGGATCTGTAAAGAGCCATTGCTTCATGTGTTCAATGTCAATTTGTTGTAGGTTATATGTCAGGGAATCAATCGCAAAAGAATTTTTGGGCAAATAGATGATGCGGGAAAACGGCACTTTGTCATTTTCTTTATCCCAGGGGGCTTTTTCGTTTGTTGGAAAAGGAATCACTGCATATTTGCTGATTTGGGCCGTTTTATAAATCTGATTTTCAAGTAATGGGACATTAATTTGCAGAGGTTGTGCTTGAATGATTGTTTGTGTATCATCCGCAATAAACCATGCCCAAATTTGGTTATTCTTTGGTTCAATAAAAAACAAAATGCGACTGATTTGTTTTTGCTCTTTGATAAAAGGTTGATCACGAAGAACCGTTTGTTTAAAGAAGGAATCCAATTGCCCGATCGTTGAGTCACGTAAAAAACTTAATTCAACCCCCATTGATTTTTGAAAAATCAGCTCCCACTGTTCCGGTGTAGGCTTTATCTCGCTAAAATTGGTTAGCTCTGCTTCGCGGATCAGTTGGAAGAGCTGCTGAAACTGCTGATCATGTGATAGCGCCAAATAGTGGTTTCCTTGATTGTGCACAATGAATTGAAAAGGTGCTGCTAGTTGGAACACACTCTTTTGATTATTCTTTTCTTCTCCGATGTAGGGAGGGCGTAAATAACCATTACTGCTTTCCTCAAATGAAGGCGCACTAAAGATGAGGTAGCCTGTTAAGACGAAGCTCAGGAGAATCAAAAAGGCTAAGACTACGCTTTTGATCCGTTCAATTACTTTGCGGCTCATCGAACCACCTCTGCTTGGAAAGGAGGTAGCGTAAAGGAGACAGTCGTCCCTTGTTGGTATTCACTTTCAATCCAAATGTCCCCTTCATGGGCATGAACAATCTCTTGGGCGATGGCAAGTCCTAAACCTGTTCCGCCCATGCTTCGCGATCGCGCTTTATCGACTCGGTAAAATCGCTCAAAAATTCGATCAAGGTCTTTTTTCGGAATGCCAATGCCCGTATCTGCAATTGATACTACAACCATTCCATCGGAGTTTAATTGAGCCTGAATGGTAATGGTTCCCTTTCCAGAAGTGTATTTGATTGCATTGGAGATCAGGTTATCTAACACTTGATTGATTTTATCGGGGTCAATATAAACATCGGGAAGGTTTTCATCGATGTTCAGCATCAACTCAATATTTTTTTGGCTGGCTTGGACAGAAAAGCGACTTTGGGCTGACTCCAATAAGTGTTTAATGGGTGTCCGCTGTTTGTGAAAGTGCACCTTGCCAGCATCCAACCGTGAAAGTTGTAGCAAATCATGAATCAGTCGAGTCATTCGATCTGCTTCTTGGGTTGTTACCTTTAAGAATTGCATGGCGATTTCCGGTTCGTTGATTGCACCATCTTCCAATGCCTCTAAGTAGCTCTTAATGGTTGTTAAAGGTGTTCGCAGTTCATGGGAGACATTGGCAACAAATTCTTTACGCTGGCGATCCAACAATGCTTGTTCCGTGACATTTTGAAGAACCGCAACCATTCCCGCAAAGTCTTGATTCTCTTTTTGGATGGGAGTGAAGGTGACCTTCACAATGGTGTGTTCTTCAGGTGAATCCGCTCGCAGTTCAATATAGGATTGCCGTGTCTTTTTAAGTGGTAAAGTGAGAGGTTCATCCATTGGGATTAAGTCTTGGATGCGATCTTCAAGTTTGATCTGCCGCTCCAGAATCTTTTCTGCTTGTTTGTTTTTGACAATAATATTGCCCTTGGGATCTGTCGCGATAACGCCATCGCTCATATTGGCAAGGACCGTTTCCAGTTTTTTCTTTTCTTCTTCTTTTTGCGATAAAGCTTCTCGCAGGTGAGATGTAAGATGGTTAAAGGCATGACCCAGTCGACCAATCTCATCATCACCGCGAACATCCACTTTTAGATCAAAATTGCCAGCGGACATTGCGGTTGCCTGCTTCGTAATCTCTTTGACGGGTGTGGTAATGGTGCGAGCTAAGATAATCACCAATATGACGGTAATTGCCATTGAAATGACCGTAATTTGAATAAATTGAATGCTAATGTTACGAATCGATTGATAGGTCTTTTCGAGCAAAGCTTCCATATAGATCGCACCAATGTGGACGCCATTGTCATTCTTAATCTCATGCACATAGATTAAATAGTTTTTGCCGGTATATTGATCGCGACGAATGCGAGTTTTGCTTGATTTCCCCAAAAAAGAGCTGAGCAGCACATTTTTGTTGCCAATAATGTTTTGATTGTTGGAAGTGGTGCTAATAATAAATCCTTCTTGGTCGATCAGCTGTATTTCAATATTGGGAGTTGTTTTATCTTTAATTTTGAGATAGACCAGCTTTGATAGCAGCTGATTCGCCTCTTTTCGTGTTTGTTCAATCGGCAGCTTTTTGCTAAGGAGTTCTTTTACATGTGATTGCAATAAGATGGCTTGTGATTGCAGGTCTTTTTCCAGGTTTGAAGTATATTCTCTTTCAAGTGATTGAATAAAGTAGACAGCGATCAGCTGCATCGTGATTATAAGCAGAAAAAGGTAGATGCCTACCAATTTCCATTGTACGCTTGATATATAACGCAACCATCTTTTCATTGGTTAGCGCAAGAGCCCCTCTTTTCTTTGGCAAAAA
>JGI1652J44930_10000025_pt1 | contig 51593 bp, 45 predicted proteins | sample NewIslsDNAsample_FD_44930 | JGI IMG/M metagenome (IMG submission 44930)
CCCTCCTCCGGAAATGGCAAGTTTCCTGCCGAGTTTATTTCCTTTTTCGATCAACAACACTTTTTCTTTTGTTCCCCCGCCGCGATTGCCGCCATTAAACCGGACGGCCCCCCGCCGATGACAATGCAATCATACATAAAAAAGCTCTCTTTCCCTTCAATTTTTTTCTTTCCATATTATATACATTGAAGAAAAAAATAAAAAATGACAAGCAAATGGTTATAACAATATAAAAAAACTATTATGCTAAATGTTATGGAGAAACCATGAAAAAAACTATAAAATTGATTCTAGTGAAAAATTGTCTAGTTCTGTCCAGTTTAGTACAATTGAGAAGATTCATTGAATATTGGTCCGATTCGTTTTATAATCATAATTCGGTATGATTGGGATTCAATTTTTGATAAAATAAGCTTGTTATTCAGAAAGTAGAGGCGAAAAAAATGTGTGGATTTACCGGATATATACATGGAACTGACAATATAAATCACCACGAAACAATCGAACGCATGATGGAAACAATCGTCCATCGGGGACCTGACAGCGGAGGAAAGCATGTTGATGACCAGGTATCCCTGGGATTCCGGAGATTGAGCATCATCGATTTATCCGATGCGGCCAATCAGCCGCTTTATAGCGAAGATGGCAGCATCGTATTGGTTTTTAACGGGGAAATCTATAATTTCCAAGAGTTGCGGAAAGAGCTGATCGAAAAAGGATATCACTTTAAAACCAGATCGGACAGCGAAGTGATCATCTATAGTTATCTCGAATACGGCGAGGAGTTTGTTAAACGCTTGCGAGGCATGTTCGCTTTCTGCATCTGGGACAAAAAGCGCAATCAAATGATGCTGGCGCGGGACGGCTTCGGCATCAAACCTTTATATTATACGAACCATACAAAAGACGATACATTCATTTTCGGTTCTGAAATCAAATCTTTTTTACCTCACCCATCCTTTATTAAAGAATTAAATAAAGATGCGTTGCGTCCGTATTTGACATTCCAATACTCCGCCATGGACGAGACATTTTTTAAAGGCGTTTATAAATTGCGTCCTGCCCACTACATGATCATTAAAGACGGCAAAATCGTAAAAATGGAAAAGTATTGGGATAAAAAATACCATGCAAAAGAAGATACTTTGGAACATTATGTAGAAGCCATCCGCAAAACGGTGAAAGAGTCCGTTGAGGCCCATAAAATCAGTGATGTAAAAGTGGGATCCTTTCTATCAGGCGGCATCGATTCAAGCTATGTAACTGCCCTTTTGCGTCCGAACCAATCCTTCTCTGTCGGATTTAAAAATTACGAAAAAATGTTTAATGAAACGGATCATGCGAAAGAATTATCCGATTTATTAAATATCGAAAATAAAAGAACTTTTGTAAGCGCCGATGAAGTGTTCGAAAAATTGCCGACCATCCAATGGCATATGGATGAACCGCAATCCAACCCATCGTCAGTGCCGCTATATTTCCTTTGCGAATTGGCAAGCAGGGACGTAACCGTTGTTTTATCCGGCGAGGGGGCCGATGAAATTTTCGGAGGTTATGAATGGTACCAGCCTTCCAAACGGATGCAGGCGTATGAAAAAATTCCGTTCGGATTGCGGAGAATCCTGTCAAATATTGCGAAGAAATTGCCAAAAAACAAATATACCAATTTCCTTGTAAAAGGCGGCCAAACCATCGAGGAGCGCTTTATCGGAGAAGCGGTTGTATGGGATGAAGAAGATGCCTTAAAAGTGTTAAAACCGGCTTATCGCAGCGGCCCAAGCGTCCATTCCATCACGAAACCGATTTATGATGAAGTCCCTTATGAAGATGACATCACAAAAATGCAATATTTGGATTTGAATCTTTGGCTGCCGGGGGATATTTTGCTGAAAGCGGATAAAATGAGCATGGCCCATTCCCTTGAATTGCGCGTGCCGTTTTTGGACAAAGAAGTCATGGAACTTGCCAAAAATATTCCGTCAAAATATCGCGTCAACGAGAAAGATACAAAATATGCATTGAGACTTGCCGCTTTGAAAGAGCTTCCGGAAGAATGGGCAAAACGCAAAAAGCTCGGTTTCCCTGTGCCAATCCGCCATTGGTTCCGGGAAGAAAAATATTATAATCTGGTTAAAGAAGCATTTCAATCCGACTATGCAAAAGAATTTTTTGATACGGATTTATTGATGAAATATTTGGACGAACATTATCGTCAAAAAGCGAACCATGCAAGATATATTTGGACCGTCTATGTGTTCCTTGTATGGTATAAACGTTTCTTCATTGATATGAAATAATTGTATAATGTACCGGTTTTCATATGGGTTTGAGAACCGGTACTTCTATCAAAAAATGCTTTGGGAAATGTATGGGACTATCCCGCAACACAAAGGGATAGTGCTTATTTTTGTTGCTTCTTTTCGCAAATTGCTTGTGCACTTAAACCGCCCATATGCGTCATAATAAATGGTGAAAAACTAAATAAAGAATGGATGAATCCAATGTCCTCATTAATGAAAGGTACAGCTATTTTAACAATCGGCATGTTTCTGTCAAAAGTGTTGGGGCTGATTTATGTTTTTCCCTTTTATGCGATTGTTGGGGAAAAGAATGTCATACTCTATCAGTACGCTTATATCCCATATACCATCATGCTTTCCATCGCCATTTCCGGGGCGCCGGTAGCGGTATCCAAATTTGTATCGAAGTATAATGCCATGGGAGATTATGAATCGGGCAGAAGATTGTTGAAATCCGGCCTTCTGACGATGCTCGTCACGGGATTTTTGACATTTTTATTGTTAAACTTGCTTGCGATACCGATTGCGGAAATTGTCATCAGAAGCGAAAAGCAGGTTTTTAGCGTGGAACAGGTGGCATCCGTCATCCGATGGGTCAGCTACGCCTTGATTGTCGTGCCATTTATGAGTTTATGGCGAGGATTTTTCCAAGGATATGGAATTATGGAACCGACCGCCTATTCCCAGCTTGTGGAACAGATTGTGCGGATTGTCTTCTTGCTTGCGGCTTCCTTCATTGTGATGATCATTTTGAAAGGCAAGGCTGAAACGGCGATTGCTTTATCGGTTTTTGCCGCTTTCATTGGGGCGATTGGCGGAATCGCGGTGCTTTTCCATTTTTGGAAAAAATATCGTCCTCAAATGAATGAACTGAGAAGAAAAAGCCAAAAGAAATCCAATATCAAGTTGACCGAAATATATGTGGAGGTTATCCGCTATTCCATCCCGATGATTTTTGTCGGAATCGCCAATCCGCTGTTTCAACTTGTCGATATGCTGACTTTTAATAATGCCATGAAGCATATCGGCATGTCGGAAGTATCGGATTTGTATTTGAGCATGCTGAATTTTACAACCCATAAAGTTGTCATCATTCCCGTAATGCTTGCGACAAGCTTGTCTTTGGCCCTTGTTCCGACGATTACAAAATACTTTAATCGGAATGAATTTGACCTGCTCCAAAATGCAATGGATAAATCCTATCAGATATTATTTTTCATTACATTGCCTGCTGCAATCGGCATTTCATTATTATCACACGAGATATATTTCCTTTTGTACAGCGAAAGTGAAATGGGCGCCAAAGTGCTTGCCCATTATGCTCCGGTCGCCGTTTTATTTGCTTTGTTCCAAGTAACGGCGGCGCTTCTTCAAGGGATTGACTATCAAAAATGGATTGTATTCAGTTTGTTGACCGGTATTTTGGTGAAATTGATGCTGAATACCCCGCTCATTGAAGCAATGCAAGTGGATGGAGCGATCTTGTCGACAGCGATCGGGTATACGATCTCGATTGCAATCAATCTGATCGTTTTAAAGAAAGTGTTAAATTACAATTCAAAAGTTGTTGTAAGACGTACAATGCTTATTGTGATTTTGACGGCTGTAATGGCCGTTTGCGTGATGCTGGCCCAGAAGGTAATCATCTGGCTGGCGGGGCCGGTGGACAGCAAAATCTCCAGTTTATTCGTGGCGTTGATTTGCGTTGCAATCGGCGTCTATGTTTACGCATTTATCAGTTTTAGAACAGGGCTTGCCCAAAAATTATTAGGTGAACGAATTACCCGTATTGCCGGAAAATTCAGGTTGAAGTAGGTGTCTATTGTATGCGTTTGGATAAATTGCTCGCCAACTCGGGGTACGGCTCCCGAAAAGAAGTGAAGCAGTTGTTGAAGAAGGAACAAGTAACCGTTGACGGGAAAGTCGTGAAGGACCCGGCTATGCATGTGGACCCGGATCGGCAAGAAATTTATGTATTCGGAGAAAAATTGGAATATAAAAAATATATCTACATTATGATGAACAAGCCGAAAGGGGTCATCTCGGCAACCGAAGATCTACGGGAAAAGACGGTGATCGATTTATTGAGCCCGCTCCTTCGGCATTATCATCCTTTCCCTGTCGGCAGATTGGACAAAAATACCGTGGGATTATTGCTGTTGACGAACGACGGCGATTTGGCCCACCAATTATTGTCGCCAAAGAAACATGTACCGAAAACTTATTTTGCAAGGGTCAAGGGAAAAGTGACGGAAGAGGATGTGAGGGCTTTTCAACAAGGGGTTGTCCTGGATGACGGCACTATTACCAAACCTGCGGAACTAAAGATTTTAAAGTCCGGGGATTTATCCGAAATTGAACTGACGATTTATGAGGGGAAATTTCACCAAGTCAAAAGGATGTTTGAAGCGGTTAATAAAAAGGTCGTTTTTTTAAAGCGTCTTTCGATGGGAAATTTGACATTGGATCCGAATTTGAAATATGGCGATTACCGCGAGTTAACGGATGAAGAAGTAAAAGCTGTCCAACAATATGTCCATAAAAAAGAGTGACCTTTAATGGTCACTCGTTCATTACTGTTGCCAAATTCCAATCTATATCTATCTCTATGATGATAACTTCACTTTTTTCTTCGTCGTTGTCCATTTGCCTCTACTTGGGCTTTCCACCAAGTTGTTGAAGGCTAACACATTCAAATCTCTTTGAATGGTGCGAGGAGTGATGTTGAATTCTTCAACCAAATCCTGTGTAGTGACTGTCCCATTCTCACGAATGTACATGTACACATCTTTAATGCGTGTAAGCATTCTGTCTGTAGCGGGTTTCATATTTGAACCACTCCTTCATCTTGATTCACATGGCAAAGACCAGCGGACGACTGCTTATGAACGAGAGGTCTAAATTTCTGCCTTAGACATCCCCTTTATCAGAATTTTTTGTCAAAAATTCATTTGACAGACTCATTATAGCAATAAACTATTAATTTTTCCACAATTCCAATGATAAAATTTCTGTTTATTATAAAAGATATGTTACTTATAGTCAAATATACATTTTTTGAATTTTGTCCAGAATTGATTCAGAGGTGGAATATATGGATTTTTTGACATTGGCAGAAGCGCAAAAAGAAGCGTTGATTCAAGATCTGCGACAATTGATTCAAATTGAGAGCGTTTTGGATGAAGAACATCAATCGGATGAGGCCCCTTTCGGGGAAGGACCGAAGCGGGCTTTGTTATGGCTTCTTTCAAAGGCGGAGCAGGATGGATTTAAAGTAAAAAATGTCGATCATTATGCCGGGCATATTGAAATGGGAGAAGGGGAAGAAATCCTGGGCATCCTTTGCCATGTGGATGTGGTGCCTGCGGGGAATGACTGGACTTATCCTCCCTTTCAAGGAGTTTTAAAAGATGGCAAATTGTATGGCCGCGGCTCCATTGACGACAAAGGCCCTACAATGGCCGCATATTATGCGATGAAGATGGTGAAAGAGTCCGGAATCCCCCTTTCCAAAAAGGTTCGCATGATTATCGGCACCGATGAGGAATCCGGTTTTCGCTGTGTGGAACATTATTTTCAAAAAGAAGCAATGCCTGACATCGGTTTTGCGCCGGATGCAGACTTTCCGTTGATCAATGCGGAAAAGGGGATAGCACTATTGCAATTTTCCCAAACGGATCCGTTGTCCTCTGAGGAGCAGCTCATCTCTTTTCAGGCGGGCAATCGGCACAATATGGTTCCGGATTTCGCAAAAGCTGTGGTGAAAAATGTTTCGGAGGATTTAGAAGTTCAATTCAATAAATGGTTTAAAGAGTATGACCGGGAAGCAACTTTTACTTGCGAAGGGGAAAGAGTTATAATAACGGTATCAGGAAAATCCGCCCATGCCATGGAACCGGAAAAAGGAAAAAATGCGGCAGTCGTGCTTGCGCAATTTTTAAGTCACCATTTGACAACCGATGCAAGCAAAGCTTTTGTAACCTTTATTGCCGATGTTTTCGGCGATGTATATGGGAACGCTTTAGGATTGGATTATGCGGATGAAGTTTCGGGGCCTACGACATTGAATGCAGGGGTTGTTTCCTTCGATTCCCAAAACGGAGGAAACATTCTCGTCAGCATGCGTTATTCTGTGACTTATCCGTACGAGGAAAAAATGAAAAAAGCGTCGGAACATTTATTGAAATATCCTTTTAGTTTGCATGTATTGTCAAATTCAATGCCTCATTACATTCCGGAAGAGGATGAATTTATTCAAACGTTGCTAAGAGTTTATCGACGGTATACAGGCGATGACCGAAAACCGTTATCTACCGGCGGCGGCACTTATGCACGGGTGCTGAAAAAAGGGGTGGCATTCGGCAGTTTATTTCCTGGTGAACCGGATGTGGCTCACCAAAAAGATGAATATGTTGTCATTGACAACTTAGTAAAAGCCGCTGCCATCTATGCGGAATCCATAGTTGAATTGGCGGCCAAATAATGAAGGAAGTGGGAAAATGGGATTTACTTTATGGAATGATCAAATTGTAAAAGACGAAGAAGTCAAAATAGACAAAGAGGACCGGGGATATCAGTTTGGCGATGGCGTTTATGAAGTCATTAAAGTTTATAACGGCGAAATGTTTACGGTAAAAGAACATATAGAACGTTTTTATTCTTCGGCGGAGAAAATCCGCATTTCCATTCCATATACGAAGGAACACCTTCAAGAGCTTTTGCAGGAACTGATAGAAAAAAATCAAGTAGGTACGGGACATATCTATTTTCAAATTACGCGCGGCGTTTCCCCGCGGACCCATTACTTTCCGGAAGGCGGCGCAAAGCCGGTTTTGATTGGATATACACGGGAAAATCCGCGCCCGCTAGAAAATATTGAAAAGGGAGTAAAAGCAACTTTTGTGGAAGATATCCGCTGGCTGCGTTGCGACATCAAAACTTTGAATCTGCTGGGTGCCGTGCTGGCAAAACAGGAAGCCCATGAAAAAGGGTGCTATGAAGCGATATTGCATCGCGATAATATTGTAACCGAAGGGGCTTCTACCAATGTTTTTGGCGTCAAAGATGGCATATTGTATACCCATCCCGCCAATCACTTGATTTTAAGGGGCATTACCCGGGATGTGGTCATGGATTGTGCCGAAGAAATCAATATGCCGGTGAAGGAAATACCGTTCACTACTTATGAAGCGTTGAACATGGATGAATTATTTGTCACAAGCACAACGTCGGAAATTACTCCCGTGATTGAAATCGACGGCAAGCCGATCAATGATGGCAAAGTAGGGGAATGGACAAGAAAACTACAAAAACAATTTGAAGCCAAAATTCCAAAGCCGTTGCATATTTAATGCCTTTTGTGTTGTTCATTTCATGACCGGAAATAGTATCCTGCGAAGAGGATACTATTTCTTTTTTCATCATCGCTTCAGCGTTACTATGATTTTTTGGAACAGTCATGTAAAATGGATGGAAGAGAGTAGAGTAGGAGAGTGTTTCCGTTGGCACAGCTCATTAAGTTGCAAGATTATATTTCCAGATATCAATTGGATTTGACAAGATATCCAACCCAATATGTGCGTTTAAAAAGGACCCAATGGGAAAAAGTAAAACAGCAATGGCTGTCAGGCGGAGAGCCGATGGCATGGGAACATTTCGGTGAAGAGGAAGAACAGCCAAAACGGTTTTCCATTTTGAAAAGATGGTTTGCCAAAAAACGGTCCATCCAAGACGACATGGAAAACGTTGATGGATTCCAGCACCCCATTTCCGATACGGAGGAACATGGAGATGGGCCGGATTTATCATTTGAGCCGAAGATCATTCATCGCCCTTCAAACCTGGAAGAGTTGAAGCGGATGTTTCTTGACCAGTTATTTCAATTCCAAATAAGATGGGCCAGTTCGACGCTGTTGGAACAATCCAATGTCGATCCCCGTTTCTATAGGGACAGTTTTTTAAAAACCGTTCTCCAACGGCTGCCGGATAATTATTTCGTCTTTTATTACCCGGTAATCAAAGTCAAAAATGCGCCAATCGAATTGGACGTCATCCTTTTGTCGCCGACCGAATGTTTATGCATCACGCTTGTTGAAGCGGAAGAAGATGCTTTTTATGTTGGCGATGGCGAAAGATTTTGGACGAAAAAAATCGGAAAAAGAGATGTGAAAATTTTAAATCCGCTCTTGCAGTTAAACCGGATGGAAATGATTGTAAACCAGCTTTTTAAACATCATCAAGTTGAAATACCGATACGGAAAATTTTGCTTTCAAGAAACGGCTACTTTGACCGGTCGATGTCGCATTTTAATGTCCAATACGTCGACAAGCGGGGATATTCAAGTTGGCTCTTGCATTTAAAACATTCTCCATCCCCCATCAAGAAAAATCAATTTGAAGCGGCACAGGCCATTTTAAACAGCGTGGAGACGGCAGCCTATCCCCGCGGCATCCGGAATGGTCAAAAATCGGAAGAGCAGCCGGAAAGTGGTTCATAAGTATCATCTGAACGACTAACGTTATGTACATAAAGAGATATGAAGCAAATACATAGCATCTAAAATCCAATAAAGAAAACACCATTTGGAAAAAATGTTTAAAATATAGAATGGATACGATAAAATAGAGGAACAACATAGAAGGTAGGGTAGATTGAGTGAGACTGCGTAACAAACCTTGGGCAAAAGATTTCATCCAAAAACATCCGGAAATTTTGATTCCAAATCCTGAAGAGTTTAAAGGCAAGTGGAATGAGGTTTTCGGCAATGACCATCCACTTCACATAGAAGTAGGAAGCGGAAAAGGGCAATTTATTGTCGGGATGGCTTTAGNCAATCCGGAGATCAATTATATTGGAATTGAATTATATGACAAAGTCATCGTGAAAGCATTGCAAAAAGCATTGGAAGCAGGTTCGCCTCCCAACTTGAGACTGCTGAAAGTCAATGCTGAAGAGTTAGAGAATTTTTTCCAAAAAAATGAGGTGGACAGGATTTATTTGAATTTCTCCGACCCATGGCCAAAAAAGCGCCATGCGAAACGGAGACTCACCCATGAAAGGTTTTTAAGAATCTATGAATCGATTTTGGTGGATGGAGGAGAAATCCACTTTAAAACCGATAACCGGGGGCTTTTTGAATATTCATTGGTGTCGATGTCCCAATATGGCATGGTTTTGAATGAAGTTTCTTTAGATTTGCATGCCAATGAGCCGGAAGACAATATCCGCACGGAATACGAGGAAAAGTTTTCGGCATTGGGGCAGCCGATTTACCGGTTGGAGGCTCAATTTGCAAAAAGGAACGGGGGGTAAAATTGAAACTTGTTGTCAACGGCTGTTGGCAGAAGTTTCAATGAAAGATAAACAATTTTGATAGTATAGGGGGAGAAATGGACGATGGATCAACTGCAATTTCATGACATGACCTTAACATGGTTGGATGGAGGAGTAACCTCCCTGGATGGGGGTGCGATGTTTGGTGTCGTTCCGAAGCCTTTGTGGTCGAGAAAATATCCCGGGAATGAGAAAAATCAAATTGAGCTGTCTTGTGAACCGATTCTCATCCAATATAATGGGAAAAACTATATGATTGACAGCGGGATTGGCAATAAGTTGAATGAAAAACAAATCCGCAACTTTGGGGTAACGGAGTTATCAAATATTGATGATAGTTTACAGAAATTGGGTTTAACTGCGGAGGATATCGACGGAATTTTAATGACCCATATGCATTTCGATCATGCGAGCGGATTGACAAAATATGAAGGGGACAAATTGGTTTCTTCATTCCCCAATGCAACCATCTACGTCTCTCAAATAGAATGGGATGAAATGCGCAATCCCAATATCCGTTCTAAAGCGACATATTGGGAAGAAAATTGGAAGCCGATTCAGGATCAAGTTTCCACTTTCAACGATTTTATCGAAATTGTTCCTGGCATCGAAATGATTCATACAGGCGGCCATAGTGATGGACATGCCATTGTAAAGTTGAAGCAAAATGGGGAAACTTTGATTCATATGGCGGATATTATGCCAACCCATGCCCACCAAAATCCGTTATGGGTGATGGCATATGACGACTATCCGATGACGAGCATTTTTGCAAAAGAAAAAATATTGAAAGAGGCTTATCAAGAGGGCTACAAATTCATTTTTTATCATGATGCCTACTATCGAATGATTCAATGGGATGAGACGGGAAAAGAAATCATCGATTCCGTGAAACGCGGCAAAAAGGCAAACATTCCTCTGCCTGCAAATAATTAAAAAAGATGGGGAATCCCCCATCTTTTTTAATTATGCTTTCTTTAATTCGACGATCACGCCTGAACGGGCATCTGCTGCAAATTCGAAGTTTTCCGTCTCGCCGTCGATCACTCTTGAAATCCCGCCCCGATATACAGGGATTGTTGTAATGCCGTTAGTGAAGTTTTCCGGTTTCATATAAATCCAGGAACCTTCGATCGGACTTTCTTTTCTGAATTCATCTTTGATATTTTCCAATATTTGATTTGGATTCATATAAGGCTGAATACGTTCTGATGCTTCTTTTATGATGACTGCCGCTGCCAATCCGGTTGTTACCCCTAACATAAAATCACGTAAATTCATATTCCAATTACCTCCTTAAATACCATTGTAACACTAAATGGCTTATGAAGTCTCCTTAAAGCAGGATAAAACATTTTTTAAATTATATACACATTTCGATGGAATGGTTGGAATTCCCTTTTTATTTGCCGGATAAAAAAGTTAAATCTTTTTGACCGGAATGAAATATCATTCCGGCTTTCATCGTTATGTGTACCGGATGTTTATGCTAAAATAAAGCAAGTATTGAAAGAGGGAGTGTTCCAAGTGAATGAAGAAACTTTGGAATTGTTTAAAACATTGACGGAACTTCCGGGAGCGCCCGGAAACGAGCACCAGGTGCGGGCATTCCTGAGAAAAGAGCTCGAAAAATATTCGGATGAAATCGTGCAGGACAATTTGGGCGGAATCTTTGGATTGCGAAAGTCAGAGGAATCTAATGCTCCGAAGATTTTGGTGGCCGGCCATATGGATGAAGTAGCCTTTATGGTAAAGAGCATCACCGACAATGGCATGATCCGCTTTCAACCATTGGGCGGATGGAATCCACAGGTTTTGCTCGCCCAGAGGGTGGTCATCTTTGCAAAAGAACGGGAAATTCCGGGCGTCATTGCCTCAACGCCTCCCCATTTGCTGACGGAAGAGCAGAGAAAGAAACCTGTCGACATAAAAGAAATGCTGATTGATGTTGGAGCCGACAGCAAAGAGGATGCCATTCAAATGGGGATCCGCCCCGGACAATCGATTATCCCGGTTTGTCCGTTTACGGTGATGGCGAACCCGAAAAAAATCATGGCGAAAGCCTGGGATAACCGTTATGGATGCGGGCTTGCGATTGAATTGTTAAAAGAACTGAAAGATGAAAAAGTGGTGAACCATCTTTATTCGGGAGCGAATGTGATGGAAGAAGTGGGGCTTCGCGGAGCCCAAGTCTCCACTTACATGATTCAGCCGGATTTATTCTTTGCTTTGGATGCTTCTGCCGCAAATGATATGACCGGCGACAAAAACGAATTCGGCCAGTTGGGAAAAGGTGTGCTTTTGCGCATTTACGATCCGACGATGGTAACCCACCGTACGTTGCGTGATTTTATATTGGATACAGCTGAATCCAATCATATTCCATATCAATATTTCGTTTCAAAAGGCGGCACAGACGCGGGAAGGGTTCATACGATGAACGGCGGCATTCCGAGCGCGGTGATCGGCATTTGTTCCCGCTATATCCATACATCCGCTTCCATCATTCATGTCGATGATTATTTGGCTGCAAAAGAATTATTGGTGACATTGATCCGTAAATTGGACCGCACAACGGTTGATACCATCCTCCAAAATCCTTAATCAACGTTTCTTTTGGCTTTTACCGCCGCTTCTTTGCGGCGGTTTCTTTTTGTTACAAACATGTAATGAGAATGTAACGAATTTCTTAGAACCATTCCGAACAGATTGTAGTAAAGTGAAATGAGGGAAAACATGAAAGAAGCGATCGGAAGAGTTAACTGTGCAAAAGTACAAGCAATTATCTATGATTCTAAAAGGAAAATTTGAGATTGCGCTCTTTTGAATATCCTACTAAAATAAAGTTTGGTAAAGGAAGTGAAACATTATGAAAAAATGGTTATTATTAGCCATTGCCGCCATGCTGTTAACGGGACTCTCCGGCTGCGGGAAATCTGTCGAAGAGCAGATTAATGTCGGAGTAGCCAGCGCGCAAACGGTATTTGAAGAAACCCCAAGGGAGCCGAATAAAAAGATTGGCCAAATCGAACTCTATTTGCCTTCCGGGTATAGCATCAAAGAAACAGATGATGTCAATAACTACGTAATATCAAAGGGAAAAGATAATTACATTTTGTTCGTCAATGTGAACGAAAAAGAAGACAGCAAACTGCATTATGAATTATTGAAAAAAAATTCCGCGAAGAAAATTGTGAAAGAGCAGCCGGTTGAACTTGACGGCGTCTTTGGCTTTACAATGGTGATCAAGCACAATGATGATCAATATGAATTGATTGCCAGCAGCGGTGGCGTAAAATTGTCCACAATCTCCAACGGCCGAAATATGGATGATAAGCTGGTGGAAATGATGATGATTGCCCGGTCAGTCGAAGTGATCCGTTAATGGATTCGTTCTATTCGACTATTGTTCATCTCATTTGATACAATAAATGCAAGAAGAAAAAAACGGTTCACAATATGTGAGCCGTTTATTTGTGCACATAAGGAAGTGAATGCAAATTGAAGACTGAGCAGCTTGTCGAAGAACTGAAAAAACGGTTAGGGACACAAAAATTCGTGTTTTCTTATAATCGGAAAGACGATAAATTGCGGGTGGACCATAAAACCCTTCAAAAAGGAATGGAAATCCATCTTCCGGGTATTCTTGCAAAATACAACGAAAGAAAAGGACAGGCGATTCATGATGTCGTTTATACGATTGAACAGACGTTTCTCGCAATGGAGAAGGAACAGAATGAAGAAATTTATCACCTTTCGAAAATATATCCTGTCATTCGTTCCACATCCTTCCCGTTGAAATCAAAAGAGGGACATGCTTTCATTACGGCAGATCATACAGCGGAAACCCGCATTTTTTATGCTCTGGATTTGGGCGCTACTTACCGTTTGATTGATGAATCCATGCTTCNGAAATTAAACGCGACCCCCGATCAAATCNGGGAAATTGCCCGATTTTCCGTCCGCCAGTTGCCTACGAATACGAAAAAAGATGAGGTGGCGGGGAATGTCTTCTATTTTGTCAATGAAAATGACGGATATGATGCAAGCCGCATCTTAAACGAAGCTTTTCTAAAACAAATGAGGGAAAAAATCGAAGGGGATATGGCCATTTCCGTTCCTCATCAGGACGTGCTAATTATAGGAGATATCCGGAATGAAACAGGATATGATGTGCTGGCCCAAATGACGATGCATTTCTTTTCCATTGGACGTGTGCCAATCACATCATTATCCTTTGTCTATGAAAACGGAGAGCTGACACCGATTTTTATATTAGCAAAAAATCGATAAGAAAAGGAGTCGGAATTCAAATGATTGCAGCATACAATAAAGAACATGTCGGAGATGTACTGCTCGTTCAATTGACAACGGAGGATGTTGCCGCGCCGGAAGTGGAACGGGTGGGGGATGTCGCGTTAATCAAGGAAAAAGCAACAGGGGAAGTGAAAGGATTTAATCTATTTAATGCGAGCAAATATATGGAACTCAATGTAAGCGGCAATGTGGAAGTGACTGAAGAACTCGTTCAACAAATCCGGGCAGCCCTGAAGGCGAACGATGTGGAAGTTTCCATTGACGTGGATTTTTCTCCGAAATTTGTCGTTGGCTATGTGGAAGAAAAAGAAAAGCATCCGAACGCGGACAAATTGAGCGTTTGCAAAGTGAATGTCGGCGATGAGGTGTTGCAAATCGTATGCGGTGCGCCAAATGTCGAAGCCGGCCAAAAAGTGGTGGTTGCAAAAATCGGGGCGGTCATGCCTTCCGGAATGGTCATCAAACCTGCACAACTGCGCGGAGTAGATTCCTATGGAATGATTTGTTCAGCAAGGGAGCTTGCAATTCCAAATGCTCCTCAGGAAAAAGGAATATTGGTACTGGATGAGGATGCCGAGGTGGGTTCACCTTTTCAAATCCCGGAAAAACTATAACATCCTGAATGGTTAGGGCAAGGCTGTCCTAACCATTTTTTAATGAGATGTTAATGGAATGTAAAGGATTTGCAACACAATTTATGTTATCCTTTTTTGGGCAATCAATAGGATGATTCATGCATGATTCGGGTGAATGATACATATATGAAATATAATGTGAATCGATATAGAACATAGCTATATTGCCGAAAAATATCATATAATTATAAAAGGGATGGTATTAGAAAGAGTGATGACGGATGAAATGGCTAAAAAAAACATTGAATAAGTTATTTTTTCAGAATGATATGGAAGAAGAATATGATGAAATAGAGTACGAAGCAGATTGGGAAGAATATACATACGAACAAAAGCAGCCGCAACCAAAGTTTCGGTTTCCATTAATTCCTGACGAAGAAGTCCGGCCGACAAAAAACGAATCTCCCTACCAGCCGGCTGAAGCAATCAAACATGATAATGCAAAGCATGATGTTCATCATGATAAGAATTCACTGGTGTATGACGTGGATGTTCCAAGAATACATGAACTTCTGGAAATGCGGATTCAAAACAAGAAAAAGGCCTCCCGTCCTGATTATAAATCCCCTCGCAGGAGAGAGCTCAACTTGCGGAAGGATGCTGACCGGGAACCTGTCCGGAAAAAAACAGAAAAGACGACGGAACATGAACAAAATCAACTTCCTCTAAATCGAAAAAGATTCATTCCGACAAATGTTCCTTCTCCTGTATACGGTTTTCAAAAACCTCGGCCAATACACGATTTGCTGGCGAAAAAACAGCAAGAAAACAGGGAACGGGAGTTGGATGATCAAAAAGGTTTGCCTGACGCGTCCACCGAAATTGCATCAGGATTTGAAAACAGGCCACGCACCCTTGCAGTTGAAGAGATCGATAAACAATTGGAGAAAGTGAAGGAAGAAGTTGAACAAATTCTCCATCAAACGAAAGAAAGTTTATCGATTACTTTAGAAGAAAAAGGCAGCGATTCACGGTCCGTTTTGGTAGAAGATGCAGGGAATCCGGATGGAATGTCAGGGATTTTGGAAGAACAGGAAGTGCGCTCGGCTCTGCAGGATGAAGCCCCTATCATGCTTGAACCAGCAGCAAACAGCACCCCTTTTATAAACATACAAAAAGCAAAAGAATCGGCAGCGAATGCGGAAATAGGCGGCCAATCCGACGGTAGCCAGACGGATGTCGCTCCAATTGAAATGGAGGATTTCCCATTTTCCGGAGAGCAAGGCGAAAAAATGAGGACGGAAGAAATCGGGAAGGAACAAAAAGGCCCGATGAACGTTTGTGAAGCCGATGAGGCGGAACGGAGCGAAGAACGATTGCAGGCCGAGACCATCATTTTCGGAGAAGGGGCAAATTCTGAAATTTTATTGCAGGAAAGTGGAGAAGCGCCAACGAAAGAATATCAGCCGGAAGAAAAACAATTTCCGACTTCCGATGAGGGGCAATCCAATACAACATTGTTTGACGGTCCTGTTTCTAACGATGATGAATGGCCATTGAAAAAACCGGAAATCGACGGACATCATCCTAATTCTTTGAAGAAGGAATCGGCAGAACGATTGAATGAGAAAGAGAGAAGAAAGGATGGTCCGCATTCAACGGACGAAACGAAAAACGAAATGAAAGAAAATGGGACAAAGAACAGGCCCATTCCGTTCAACGTCATTATGCTGAAGTCGGATAAAGAAAAGTTGGCCAAAAAAGGGCAATCGCATCTTGACTTCGGAAAGCCTGAGCCTCAAGAGAAAAAGATTGAGTATAATCGAAAGAACTTCGAATCTATAACCGGGAAAAAAGAGTTCTTTGAAAATTCAACACAGGTTGAAAAAAAAGATAGCCGATACGAAAAGCCGCCTTTGAGTTTTTTGACCCCGCCGGAATCATCCGCGGAAGATCGGGAATGGATGGAAAGCCAGGCTCAAAAGCTTGTGGAGACATTATCCTATTTCCAAGTGACCGCCAAAGTGGAATCGATTATGCAGGGCCCTGCAGTCACCCAATTTGAAATTACTGTCGGTCAAGGAACAAAAGTAAGCAAAATACGAAATCTTGCAGATGATTTGAAACTCGCCTTGGCTGCGAAAGACATTCGGATTCAGGCGCCGATTCCGGGGAAAAACACAATCGGGATTGAAATACCTAACCGCATTTCCCGGGCTGTGCGTTTATCGGAAGTTGTAAACAGTGAACGATTTTTACAATCCGAATCGCCGATGGAAGCAGCCCTTGGATTGGATTTGACCGGTGAGCCGGTGACAATCGATTTGCNCAAAATGCCCCATGGATTGATTGCAGGAGCGACCGGTTCAGGAAAATCCGTATGCATCAATTCCATTTTAGTCAGCCTGCTGTTAAAGGCCGAACCAAGTGAATTGAAGTTGATGTTAATTGATCCGAAAGTGGTGGAGCTGGCTCCATATAATCATATTCCGCATCTCGTAAGTCCTGTCATAACCGATGTGAAAGCGGCGACAGTGGCGCTGAAGTGGGCGGTGGATGAAATGGAGCGGAGATATCAGCTGTTTGCCCATGCAGGTGTAAGGGATTTGCCCCGGTATAATAAACTTGTAGAACAAGAGGGAAAAGGCTCCTTGAAACTTCCTTATATCCTGATTGTTATAGATGAATTGGCCGATTTAATGATGATGGCCCCTCAAGATGTGGAGGAATCCATTTGCCGGATTGCCCAAAAAGCGAGGGCTTGCGGCATACATTTGATTCTTGCCACACAGCGTCCTTCCGTTGATGTCATTACAGGTTTGATTAAATCGAACATTCCGACACGCATAGCCTTCTCCGTTTCTTCCCAAATCGATTCCCGCACCATTTTGGATTGCCAAGGGGCGGAACGGCTGCTGGGAAGAGGAGATATGCTTTACCTCGGAAATGGCATGTCGGATCCGATCCGTTTGCAAGGAACCTTTGTGACGGATGAAGAAATTGAAAAGATTGTCGATCATGTAAAAAAACAGGGGGAACCCGATTATCTCTTTGAACAGGAAGAGCTGTTGAAAAAAGTGGAAATGATCGAGGAGCAGGATGAATTGTTCGAGGATGTCTGCCGCTTCGTGTATGAACAGGGAGCCGCATCGACTTCCCTTATCCAAAGAAAATATCACATTGGATACAACCGGGCGGCCCGGTTGATCGAAATGCTTGAAAGTTATGGATTTGTATCCGAGCAAAAAGGAAGCAAACCTAGGGAAGTGTATATTACGGAAAAGGATTTAATGGAGCTGTTCGATTGATGAACAAACATCCGGAACAGGAGGGGGGGAGCCCCTCTCATTTTTTTGAAACGAATAAAAAAATACATGCTATAATGGTATAGGTTTTTGATTTACTAAAAATGTATAAACTAGTCATAAGCTTAATATTTATTCATTAGGGTCAATCCCTGGGAGGTTTTAAACATGACAATTTATCATTTTACAGGCATAAAAGGTTCGGGAATGAGTTCACTTGCCCAAATACTCTTCGATTCGGGCGAAAACGTCCAAGGTTCCGATGTGGAAACATACTACTTTACCGAACAGCCTTTAAGGGAAAGAAATATTAAAATATTAAAATTTGATCCGAATAATATCCAGCCCGGGATGACGGTTATTGCGGGAAATGCGTTTCCTGACAGCCATCCGGAAATTGTCCGGGCAAAAGAATTAGGCGTGGAAGTCATTCGTTATCATAAATTTTTAGGGGAATACATTAAAAAATTTACATCCATAGCAGTTACCGGAGCCCATGGAAAAACATCGACAACGGGCTTAATGAGCCATGTCATCGGGGGATATAAACCGACATCATATTTGATTGGCGATGGAACCGGTTATGGGAAAAAGGACGCAACTTATTTTGTGATGGAAGCCTGCGAATATCGGAGACATTTTCTCGCATATCATCCGGATTATGCCATCATGACCAATATCGACTTTGATCATCCGGATTATTTTTCAGATATCGAAGACGTATTTTCCGCCTTCCAGCAATTAGCGCTGCAAGTGAAGAAGGCGATCATCGCTTGCGGGGATGACGAATATTTACAAAAGATTCATGCGAACGTGCCGNTCATTTATTATGGAATGGGAGAACGCAACGACTTTGTAGCGAAAAACATCGAAAAATCAACAATTGGTTCAAGTTTTGATGTATATATCCGAAACGAATATTACGACCGGTTTTTCATTCCAATGTTTGGAGACCATGCCATTTTGAACTTGCTGGCGGTCATTGCGCTATGCCATTATGAAGGAATTCCTGCCGATATCATCAAAGAACGGATAAAAACGTTTAATGGTGTAAAACGGCGTTTTACTGAGACGAAAATTGGCAATAATGTTCTTGTTGATGATTATGCGCATCATCCTACTGAAATTATCGCAACAATCCAGTCGGCAAGACAAAAATATCCGGGACGGGAGGTTGTAGCCATCTTTCAACCCCATACATTTAGCCGGACAGAAGCGTTTTTAGAGCAGTTTGCCGACAGCTTAAAACAGGCGGACTCCGTTTATTTATGCGAAATCTTCAGCTCTGCCCGAGAAAAGAACGGAAATCTGACGATTGAAGATTTGGCTAAACTTATAGATGGAAGCGAAGTGATCCGGACAGAGACGATTGATCGATTGAAACAACATCAAAATGCCGTTTTTCTCTTTATGGGAGCGGGAGATGTGAATAAATTCCAAAAAGCATTCGAAACCCTTCTCAAAAAGGGTGCATAGTTTTGGAANAAATGTGACGAAATTATTTCAATATATATAAAAAAGGGGCGATTTCAAGCTCCTTTTTTTAACAAAAGAAGGAATTCCGAAAAATTTGTCGAAATGAATATACAACTTAATTCTAGGAGGTCTTCAGCATGGAAGTGATTTTATATATCTCGGCACTTGTTGCAGCGCTGGCTTTCCTCGTGCTTTGTATAAGTATAGGAGCTACGTTGTTCTCATTAAAAGGGATTTTAAAAAGCATGGCCGGCACGATTGCCGGAATAGAAAAACAAATGGAAGGCATTACCCGTGAAACGACTTATCTGCTGGAAAAGACAAATACTTTAGCCGCAGATATCATCGATAAATCCGAAAAATTAAACACGGTAGTGGATGCAATCAAAAATATGGGGACATCTGTCAATAATTTAAACAATTCTCTTAATAAGATAACGGATTCCATCTCGAAAGAAGTAAGCAAAAATGAAGAAAAGATTGCCCAGGTTGTACAATGGAGCAATGTGGTCATGGATATTGCCGAAAGATGGAAACAACGAAAAGCCCATCAGGAAGCGGCAGAAGCGGATCATAAGGGAGTTGCGGTTTACAAGCGCGAGAAAAAATGAAGGGGGAAATGACGATGTCAGGAGAAAAACCAAATTTCAATGAAGTGAAAGATCAACAGTTGCCGCAGGAAACTGCGAATCAGGCGGCAAACGGGGAGGAAACGATCAATATGAAAGATTTTGTGATTGGAGCATTAGTTGGAGGTATTGTCGGCGCTGCAGTCGGACTATTGTTTGCGCCTAAAACAGGGAAAGATTTGCGCAGCGATGTAGTTCAACAGGCAAGCAATATTCGGCAAAAAGGAATTGTTCTTACATCCACCGCGAAAGAAAAAACCGCGCAGCTATCAAGCCAAATTAAAGAGCAATCATCCCATTTGGTCGAAAAAGTAAAGTCGAAAAAGGAAAAATCTCCAAAAGTCATGGATGACGGCACGGCTTCTTATGAAGAAAATCTCGTTGATGCATACGAAGGAGAAGAGATTTCAGAGGCAGCCCGTCCATCCTCAATCTAACATAGATGATCAAGAAGGGCATTTGCGAAAACANATGGTTTTCCAATATGCTCTTTTTTGATTTTATTGCCCGTTTTCCGGACACCCGCTTTCCCTTGTTCCATAATTCATTGCAGGCCTGCCAAATATAGAGGACCATATCACATCATTTGATTCATTTCCATCAAGGAAGCCTAGAAATCTATTATCGCTTTAGCGAGTTGAAGCGCTAAATTAAAAAGACGTGACATTCTGAATTTTCTTGATTATAATATGTATATTATCTTAAAATGTAATAACATACATTCAGTCTTCTGAAAGTGTTGTATTTCAGTAGGGAGGAGAAATTGGGAATGAGTGAAAAACGGTTAGAAGAACTTCGCCAACAAATCGATGAACTAAACCTGGAAATTCTTCGATTGATCAACGAACGTGCGGAAATCGTAAACGAGATCGGAAAAATTAAAGAAAAACAAGGGGTAAACCGATACGACCCATTGCGCGAACGCCACATGTTGGATTTGTTGAAAAAGCATAATAAAGGTCCGTTAAATCAAATGACGGTTGATTATATCTTCAAAACGATTTTCAAAACGGCTTTAAAACAATTAGAAGCGGATACGAAAAAAGAATTGCTTGTTTCCCGCAAGAAAAAACCTGAAGATACAATCATCGAAATTAACGGGAAAAAAATCGGCGCCGGAGAACCGACTTTTATTTTCGGCCCATGTTCCGTAGAATCTTACGAACAAACAGCGCAAGTAGCCGCTTCCATCAAAGCGAAAGGATTAAAATTCATCCGCGGAGGTGCATACAAACCACGTACATCTCCATATGATTTCCAAGGTTTAGGTTTGGAAGGGCTGAAAATTTTAAAACGTGTTTCAGAAGAATACGGTTTGGCGGTAGTTACGGAAATTGTGACACCTGGGCATATCGAAGAAGCGTTGGATTATGTTGATGTCATTCAAATCGGTGCACGCAATATGCAAAACTTCGAATTGTTGAAAGCGGTAGGGGAAACCGATAAACCGGTATTACTAAAACGCGGTTTGGCCGCAACAATTGATGAATTCATCCTTGCAGCGGAATACATCATGTCCAGAGGAAACGAAAATATCATGCTTTGCGAACGCGGAATCCGCACATACGAAAGAGCAACACGCAACACGTTGGACATTTCGGCGGTGCCAATTTTGAAACAGGAAACACACTTGCCTGTGTTTGTTGACGTAACACATTCAACAGGCCGACGCGATTTATTATTGCCATGCGCAAAAGCGGCTATCGCGATTGGCGCAGATGGCGTGATGGCAGAAGTCCATCCGGATCCATCCGTAGCATTATCCGATTCCCAACAGCAAATGGATTTACAGCAATTTGATGAATTTTATGAAGAATTGTTAAAATTTATGAAACAATATGAGTATAAAGCTTAATGCCGAAACTATCCAATCTTTATGATTGGATAGTTTTTTTGTAAAAAATAATAGTGATAAAATCCTATATTTATAAATATATTGTTATAATTTTTTGAACTGTTCCTATGTATTGAAAAAAATGAGCAATGTATCGTATCATGAAGAAAATAACAATTAAAGGGAGGGAGACCTGTGACGGTTACAATTTATGATGTTGCCCGAGAAGCGAATGTTTCGATGGCAACCGTTTCCCGGGTAGTGAACGGGAGCCAAAATGTGAAGCCTTCCACCCGCAAAAAAGTGCTTGAAGTCATAGATCGCCTCGGTTATCGCCCAAATGCGGTGGCAAGAGGGCTGGCGAGCAAAAAAACGACAACGGTGGGAGTTATCATCCCTGATATCTCAAGCAATGTTTATGCGGAAGCGGCCCGTGGAATAGAAGATATCGCGACGATGTATCGATATAATATTATTTTGGCCAATTCCGACCAAAACGAGGAGAAAGAGTTGTCTCTGCTTGATACAATGTTGGGAAAACAGGTGGACGGAATTGTCATGATGAGTGATGTTGTCACACCAAAATTGCTCCAGACAATGGAAAATTCTCCTGTGCCCATCGTTCTTGCGGGATCTGTCGCCGAATCCGAAAAGCTGCCTTCTGTGAATATCGATTATTTCCAAGCGACTTATGAAGCGGTAAAAATGCTGATTCAGAATGGACACAAACGCATTGCATTTGCCAGCGGTCCGTTGACTTATACAATCAATTCAAAATATAAGCTGGAAGCTTATAAAAAAGCGCTTGAAGATGCCGGATTGGAAGTGGACGAATCATTAATCGTGGCAGAAGACGATTCGTATGATGGAGGCATGGAGGCATGGAAAGAATTAAATGAAATCGAAAATCCTCCGACAGCCTATTTTGCCGGCAGCGACGAATTGGCCATCGGAATCATTCACGCAGCTCAGGATCATGGAATTAAAGTTCCGGAAGATATTGAAGTGATCAGTTTTGAGAATACGAAATTGGCGCGCATGGTAAGACCTCAATTGACGAGTGTCGTGTTGCCGCTGTATGAAATTGGTGCAGTATCCATGAGATTGTTGACGAAATTTTTAAATAACGAAAAAGTGGAGAACCACAATGTGATTTTGCCTTACCGGATTGAAAAACGCGATTCTGCTAAAGTAAAGCGAAGCACGGATAATTAAAAAGTGTAGACAAAGTCTTCCAGGATTTTGTCTACACTTTTCCTTTAAAAATGTCTGTTTTTTTCTGTCCGAATAATACTTAATGCTTTTGTAAGCATTTGGGAATTTTTTTCTTCGATTTCCGCTTTTCGCGGGATTGGTTCGAACAATGGATTAGGATCTTCCCATGTCGGAATCAGCGGCACAGGAGCTTCTTGTTGCCATTTATTGAGCCATTCTTCAGGCAGTTTGCCCGTAGGAACCGGCTGATCGGTCATTTCCAGCCAAATCATGGACCATGCTCTAGGTACGACGCGCCAAATGTCATAACCTCCGCCGCCCACGGCAATCCATCGTCCTTCGCAATATTCATGCGCCAATTGATGGGCAAGTTTAGGGATTTCCCGATAGATTTTTATGGAAGCATTCAAATGGGTTAAAGGATCAAAATAATGGGCATCTGCGCCATTTTGGGTAAAAAGTACATCGGGTTTAAAATATTCAATGACTTCCCTTAACGCCTGTTCATACACCATTAAAAAACTGTCATCTTCTGTAAAGGCTTCAAGCGGAAAATTGAAGGACGTTCCGTAGCCTTGTCCATTTCCTCTTTCACTGATGTTTCCTGTTCCGGGGAACAAATATCTGCCGGTTTCATGGATGGACAGCGTACAAACGCTCGGATCATCATAAAATGTCCATTGTACTCCGTCGCCATGATGGGCATCCGTATCTACATATAGAACGCGGGCATGATATTTTTCTTGTATGTAACGGATTGCAATCGAGCTGTCGTTGTAAATGCAAAATCCGCTGGCTCTTCCCCGGAATCCGTGATGTAAGCCGCCTCCAAGATTTAAAGCATGCCGGCTTTTGCCCTCCATGACATAATCTACCGCCTGGAGTGTACTACCGACAAGCAGGCTGCTTGCTTCATGCATATTAGGGAAAATGGGAGTATCTTCCGTTCCCAGCCCATATGGTTCCGCTTGTTCAGGGGTGACGAGGCCGTGCCCTGCTTTCTTTACCATTTCGATATATTTAGGATCATGGACCAATTCGATTTCTTCTTCCGTAGCTACTCTCGCCGGAATAATATCGTCATCCGATAGAGCATCAATGCTTTTGAGTAAATCCATTGTCAAAAGCAGCCGTTTATGGTTGAATGGATGGCTTTCGGAAAATTTATAGCTTAATTGGTCTGGCGAGAATACAAATACTGCATTTTTCATACATTCACCCCTGGCACATTAGGCCACAAAACTTCATAACCATGATCCCGCAAATCTTTGATGATTGGCAATGGATTCATCATACGGACACGTATGGAAATGATGCGGCTGTTTTCGTGTTCGGCATCGGGAAACACTAAAATGCTTAGTACATTTGCATAATGTTTTTTAAATAATATTAACACATCAGCCAATGTCCCTACTTTATCTTTCAGCCGAATATCAATTTTTGAAGAAGGCTGATGCGCGCCTGTCAATTCGATATAAGCATTGAGCAAATCCGACGTTGTGACGATGCCGACGAGTTTTCCGCCGGAAACGATTGGCAGACAGCTGATTTTTGATTCGTAAAAAGTCATTGCGACATCCTCTACAAAATCAAGCGGATGGCCCAAAATAATATCTTTCACCATGAATTTTTCTATCGGCGTTTCGTAAATGGAGCATGCATCTTCTTCTTTCACGCAGGAGGGCAACGCGTTTTTCACGTCATGGGATGTAATCAGGCCCACAATATTTCCTTCTTCATCAACGATGGGAATGTGCCTAATATTTTTGTCCCTCATCATATTTAAGGCGTCATTCAATGTGTTTTCAGGTGTCAGGGTATATACTTCCGTTTTCATGATTTGTTCGACAATCATTCAAATCCCCCTTTGTTTAATACATATACCTATATTTGAATCGCAATCGGTCAAAACGCGTAATCGTATCGTTATCAACCCGTTTCCCGATGCGAACCATCAAGCAATTTGCCGGATGCGACGTGATTTCCGGATCATCTGTCGCACAATATTCGAAACCTGCAGTTTTCATCAAATTTTCCATCATTCTCCGATAATCCCAAACATTGAGGCCGGTTCCTTTTAAATCCCAGTGCCAGTAATATTCCGTTGTAAATATTAAATAGTCTTCCATTTCATCCGCCATGAAAGACACTTCCAACAATTTTTTGGCAACACCGGCTCCCCTATATGATGGTATCACCTCAATAGCCCCCAATTCTAGTACATTTTCTATTTTATCTTCCGCCCATCTCTCAAGAGGATCCGGATATAGATAAGTAACATAGCCGATAATTGTATTATTGTTTCGGGCGATAATAATTCTGCCTTCTTCTAATTTCGCTATGCCGATTAATGCCTTTTTTTGCTGCTCTGGAGGCCTGAATGCTGTCAAATCTTCGTGGAAATCCAGCTTTTCGATCGTTTCAGGCAGCACGGGTCCTTCGACAAAAACTGTGCCTTGAGGCGTTTCCAGCTGTGCGCAATGGTAATTTTTTATATGTTGCATAACCATCACCCCTTCATCTATTACTTACATTATATGATAAAATTGGCGCATAAAAGCAGAAATTTGTGAAAAATAAAGAAATTCATGAAATCTTAAAAATATTTTGCTAATTATAATGATTCATTGTAAAATGTAAAATATCATAGAAAGAAAGGGGAAATTTAATGGGGATGAAAACGACGGAGAAATTAGCAGTTGTACCAGGGGATTATCATTTGAAAAATTATGAAGAAACTTATGCTAATTTCGACTGGAAAGAAGTGGAGAAAGCATTTACTTGGTATGAGACGGGGAGAGTAAATGCTGCCTACGAAGCAATCGATCGTCATGCAGATTCAGAAGAACGAAAAAACAAAGTGGCTCTTTATTTTAGTAACGGGGATCGTAAAGAAGCCTACACGTTCTATGATATGAAACGCATGACAAACAAGGCTGCGAATGTGTTCAAACAATTCGCGGATCTTGAAAAAGGGGATCGTTTATTTATCTTTATGCCAAGATCTCCTGAATTGTATTTTTCATTGCTTGGCGCATTGAAATTGGGATTGATTGTCGGACCGCTCTTTGAAGCATTTATGGAAGGGGCGGTATATGACAGATTATCCAACAGTGAAGCAAAAGCACTTGTGACAACACCTGAGTTGTTAAAACGCGTTCCGTTAGATAGATTGCCGCACTTGGAAAAAGTGTTTGTTGTCGGGGATCAAGTAGAAGAAAATGAAAAAATTGTCGATTTTAATAAAAGATTGGAAGAAGCGTCTGACGAATTCGACATCGTCTGGGTTGACCGGGAAGACGGAATGCTTTTGCATTATACGTCCGGTTCAACGGGAGCTCCAAAAGGGGTATTGCATGTCCATAATGCAATGATTCAGCACTATCAGACAGCCCGTTGGGTATTGGATTTACATGATGATGACATTTATTGGTGCACAGCGGACCCGGGATGGGTTACCGGAACTGCGTATGGAATTTTCGGTCCATGGCTGAATGGCATAACGAATGTCATCATTGGCGGACGTTTCAGCCCGGAAAGATGGTACGGCGCCATTGAAGAATATGGTGTTACGGTATGGTATAGTGCACCGACTGCCTTCAGAATGCTGATGGGTGCCGGTACTGCCGTCTTAAAACAATATGATTTATCTTCTTTGCGGCATGTGCTCTCAGTGGGTGAACCTTTAAATCCGGAAGTAATTCGTTGGGGCATGAAAGAATTGGGCCATCGCATTCACGATACATGGTGGATGACAGAAACTGGCGGACACATGATTTGCAACTACCCTTGCATGGAAATTAAGCCTGGCTCCATGGGCAAACCAATCCCGGGAGTTTATGCTACGATTGTGGATGATGAAGGAAATGAATTGCCGCCATATACGATGGGTAACCTGGCGATCCGCAAAGGTTGGCCGTCCATGATGAGAGCGATTTGGAAAAACCCTGAGCGTTATCAGCAATATTTCTTGAAAGACAAATGGTACGTGTCAGGAGATTCCGCATATAAAGATGAAGATGGATACTTCTGGTTCCAAGGCCGTGTCGATGATGTCATTATGACAGCCGGCGAACGGGTTGGACCATTTGAAGTAGAAAGCAAATTGATTGAGCACCCGGATGTAGTGGAAGCCGGCGTTATCGGAAAACCGGATCCGGTCCGTGGTGAAATCATTAAAGCCTTTATCGTACTGCGGCCAGGGGTTGAGCCGACAGATGAATTGAAGGAAGACATCCGCCAATTCGTAAAAACGGGTCTCGCTGCCCATGCAGCACCTAGAGAAATCGAATTTAGAGACAAACTTCCGAAAACACGAAGCGGTAAGATTATGCGCCGCGTGTTGAAAGCTTGGGAATTGAATCTTCCGACAGGCGACTTGTCAACAATGGAAGATGATTAATTGACACTCCGCCGCCATGTGATTTATTGAGCAAGATAATAATTATGCATCCACCGAAGGATATTTCATTTTTCGACAAATGAATATCCTTCGGTTTTTATTTAATTAAGAAAGTTTTTTAATATATAAACATACATTTGACTTTATAATTATACAAGTTTATACTAACATTATCTGACTGAAGAGGTGAGTGCGTTGAAAGTTGCTATTATTGGAGCTACCGGTTATGGTGGTTTGGAATTAATCCGTTTTTTGCACAATCATCCTGAAGTGGAAAAGATGGATTTATTTACGTCTTCCGAAGAAGGGGTCATTTTTTCATCGAAATATGGGCATCTATTAAATATTCAAGATGTGCCCCTTCAAAAAATAGATTATGAGACGTTGGAAAATTATGATGTTGTTTTTACGAGCACACCAAGCGGCGTTACAAGCAAATTGCTGCCTCCGCTCGTGGGAAAAGGGCCAAAATTGATCGATTTGTCCGGAGACTATCGATTGAAAAATCTGCAAGATTACGAGAAATGGTATAAAAAAGATCCTGCTCCACAAGAAATTGTGGATCAAAGCGTATATGGCCTGACAGAATGGAATGAAAAGAATATAAAAGAAGCTGTCCTAATCGCCAATCCTGGCTGCTATCCGACAGCTGCACTTTTATCCATTCTTCCATTCATCAAGGAAGGGTTAATCGATCCATCCTTTTTGGTCATTGATGCGAAAAGCGGCGTTTCCGGAGCCGGGAACAAACCTTCGAGAACAACTCATTTCAGTGAAACAAATGAAAATTTCTCGATTTATAAAATAAATGAACATCAACATATTCCTGAAATCGAACAAGCCATTGAAATGTTTACAGGAGTAAAAACAGCCATTACTTTTAACACCCATTTAGTGCCGATGACACGGGGGATTTTGGCGACTTCCTACGCGCCTGTGAAAGACGGGGTAACAACGGAAGATTTGACGGAATGTTTGATGGAAACATATAAACGGCATCCTTTCGTCCGTGTCATTACGGACGCCAATACAATCGGGACGAGCCGGGTTAAAGGTTCCAACTATTGTGATGTGTTCGCAAAAATTGATGAACGGACAAACCGGGCTACAATAGTAAGTGTAATTGATAATTTAGTAAAGGGTGCTGCAGGACAAGCGATTCAAAATATGAATGTACAATTTGGATTGCCGCAAACGACCGGTTTGGATGTCGTACCATTGTTTATTTAACCAGCTGGCTATGTAAGAAATGGAGGAATTTAAATGTCGTCAATTAGAGAAATGAAACTATCTAGCAAAAATATTGTATCCCCTAAAGGATTTAAAGCAGCGGGGATTCACTGCGGTATCAAGCATAAGAAAAAAGATTTGGCGATTTTATACAGTGAGGTGCCTGCAAGTGTTGCAGGGGTGTTTACAACCAATAAAGTACAGGCTGCGCCGATTAAAGTAACCAAAGAAGTGGTTTATGAAACGAAAAAAATGCAGGCGGTAATTGTCAATTCCGGGAATGCCAATGCGTGTACCGGAAAGCAGGGATTGCTGGATGCTTATGAAATGCAGCAATTGGCCGCGGAAAAATTGGGCATTGATCCGAAGCTGGTCGGTGTTTCTTCAACCGGTGTCATTGGCGAATTGATGAAAATGGATTGCATCCGCGAAGGGGTAAAAAAGATTGAACTCGGAAACTCATTGGAAAATGGGATCGATTTTGCGCAGGCGATTTTAACTACGGATACGGTGATGAAAAATACAACATATTCCACTCAAATTGATGGAAAAGAAGTCATCATTTCCGGAACTGCGAAAGGTTCCGGAATGATTGAGCCGAACATGGCAACAATGCTTGCGTTTATTACAACAGATGCCAATATCGAATCTGATGTGCTGCAAAAAGCGCTATCGGAAATTACGGATGTNACATTCAACTGTATTACGGTTGATGGTGATACATCCACTAATGATATGGTTTTGGTATTGGCCAATGGTCTTGCCGGAAATAATCCGTTGACACCGGAGCATCCGGATTGGAACAATTTTTATAAAACATTAAAAATGGTTGCGGAAGACTTATCGAAAGCGATCGCACGGGACGGGGAAGGCGCAACGAAGCTCATTGAAGTGGAGGTCGACGGGGCCGTTTCCGATGAAGAAGCCCGCAAAATCGCCAAAACCGTTGTCGGTTCCCCGCTTGTGAAGACGGCGGTTTTCGGCTGCGATGCCAACTGGGGACGCATCATTTGCGCTGTCGGCTATAGTGGTGCCACTGTTGATCCGGAAAAAATCATCATTAAAATCGGCGATAAGAAAATGGTGGAAAATGGCGAACCGATTCCGTTTGATGAAGACGAACTCATTAAAATTTTAAAAGCCAATGAAATTAAAATTTATGTTTCGCTAGGTTTAGGCGACGGCCATGGGATTGCATGGGGGTGCGATTTAACGTATGACTACGTGCAAATCAACGCAAGTTACCGCTCGTAAGCGAATCGTCATCAAATTGGGCGGAAGCACTTTAGAAGGCTTGAATGAAGCGTTCTTTTCCAATTTTAAAACCCTTCAGGAGGATGGCTACGAAATTATCATCACCCATGGCGGGGGGCCTGCAATTAATCGGGAATTGGAAAAAAGGGATGTCCCTTCCCATAAAATCAACGGGATCCGTGTAACGAACGAAGAAGCGATGGAAATCGTCCAGTCGACGCTGATTGGCCAAGTGAATCCAAAACTTGTCCATGATTTGAACCAGGCAGGGATTCAGGCCATCGGTTTAAACGGATTCGACATGAATCTCCTTGAATGTGAATTTTTGGACTTCGAAACTTATGGATATGTGGGCGAAATCAAAAAGATCGATACCGCGATTATCGATATCCTGACGGCAAACAATGTTGTGCCGGTTATCAGCTGCATCGGCGCTACCGAAACCGGGCAAGGATTAAATATCAACGGTGATACGGTAGCCAGTGAAATCGCCCTGGCTGTTGGTGCGGAACGTTTGCTGTTAGTGACGGATGTATCAGGAATCCGCATCGGCGGCGAATACCAGAAAGAGGTGACTCCTGAACAAATCCGTCAATGGATTGAAGAGGGGGAAATTACCGGAGGAATGATTCCAAAAGTCGAAGGGGCGATCCGGGTGCTAAATGCCGGCATCCCGAAAGTGGAAATTGTTGATGATACGTTGACAGGGACAACAATAACAAGCAAGGAGTTAGTAAAATGAGTGCATTGTTTAATACTTATGCAAGAAGACCGATTGCTCTTGTTGAAGGGAAAGGAACGATTGTAAAAGACCAAAACGGAAAAGAATATTTGGATTTTACAAGCGGAATTGCCGTATTATCACTGGGGCATGCCCATCCGGAGCTTGTAAAAGCCCTCCGGGAGCAAAGCGAAAAGATTTGGCATACGAGCAATTTGTTCCAGGCTCCATGGCAAGAAAAACTTGCCGAATCTTTAGTCAAAGATACTCATTTTTCTTACGCTTTTTTCTGCAATAGCGGAGCGGAGGCGAATGAAGCCGCCATCAAACTTGCCCGCAAGCATACCGGAAAACATCATATCATCACTTTTAAACAATCTTTCCATGGACGCACATTTGGCTCCATGAGCGCCACAGGGCAGGAAAAAATCCAAAAAGGCTTTGGGCCTATGTTGGAAAAATTCACGTATTTGCCATTCAATGATGTGGATGCATTAAGAAATGCCGTCGATGATTCCGTTGCCGCCATTATGCTCGAAGTGATACAGGGAGAAGGCGGCGTCAATCCGGTAACCGACGAATTTGCGGAGGCAATTCAAGAAATCTGTTCCCAAAGCGATATATTGTTAATTGTTGATGAAGTTCAGACAGGAATCGGAAGAACGGGAAGCCGCTTTGCTTTCGAACAAACTCCATTAAAACCGGACATTATTTCTTTGGCGAAAGGGCTCGGCGGAGGTTTCCCAATTGCTGCGATTTTAGGAACAAAAGAATTGTATGATACCTTTGGTCCCGGAAGCCACGGCACCACTTTCGGAGGAAATCCATTGGGCGTTGCGGTTGCCCAAAAGGTCATTGACATTGTCTTCCAACCGGAATTTTTAAATGAAGTGAAAAAGAAATCCGAATATTTCATCGACAAGTTGAAAGAGGCTTTCCCTGACGGAGAATTTAAAGTTAAAGGGAAAGGTTTGCTGCTTGGCTTGGAAAGCGAAAATGAAGTGGGAGAATATATTGGAAAATTGGAAGAAGCCGGCCTTTTAGTATGCCCAGCCGGCACAAAAGTGTTGCGGCTGCTCCCTCCTCTTACGGTGAAATATGAAGAAATTGATGATGCGGTTGCCATCCTGAAAAAAGTATTATCGCGGAAATAAAAACAGCGGCACAAACTCTCAAAGTTTGTGCCGCTGTTTTTTTATGGCTGGTCGTTTTCTTCGGAAGGCTCCTGGGCATTTTGGTCAGGAGGTTCCTGATTGTTTGGATCCGGATCTTCCTGGTTTTGTCCATCTGAAGGGTCTGTTGCCGGTGGATTTTTATCCTTTCCATTTTCCTTCGGAGGTTTTTGATCGATTTTTTCGTCTTTTGGTGAAGGTTCCTGTATAGGTTGTGTCTTGGCAATTTCTGATTCCAGACCGGTAATATCCACCGCGGCGACACCGTATTGGCCTTTTCCGACAGGAATGCTCAAACGTTCTCCGCTTTTGACGGAAGCGATGAGTTTCTTGCCCCCATTGGATAGGTCATAAACGCGATATCCCACAACGTCCCGGGATGGGGAGGAAGACCATGATAATGTATTTCCTTTTAGCGTCACGCTTACCGGCTTTGGAGCGGATTGATCCGGATTAAATTGTTTGATGTCCACAACTTTTAAAATCGATTCTCCCAAAAGTTTATCGGGATTTCCTCCAAATCGTCCAAGAATTTTGGTAATAAATTCTTTTTTTAGTGAAATACCGTTGGACGGATAAGTAAATTCCTCAGGTGTCGAATCCAATGCCAGATAAGTTTCGCCGTTGATTTTGACAGTTCTTGTTTCAGAGGAAACGAAGCTGTCATCCACTTTTCTAGGCACAAATTTTCGGATGAATAAGTCGCTGCGCACCAACCCGGCGTTGCTGCATGCTTTCGAAGGAGCCATTCCGGAAATGCCGCAGAAGGATGCATATACGACATTTTTTGGTTTTTGGAATCTTTCTTTTGCAGCGATTAATTCGGGCTTCACATCATAAGCGGCATTCATCAATGTCGCCCATAACAGATTGATTCGTACGCTTGGCTGGAAATATGTTCCGTTGAATTGATATAAAGTTCTATTTTTATCATATCCCAGCCAAACCCCTAAAGTGACGTTCGGATTGTAGCCGACAAGCCAAACATCTTTATAATTTTGGGATGTTCCTGTTTTTCCCGCAAAATCGGATGAGAATTTTAAAGTATTCCGGGCTTTCGTAGCCGTTCCATATTGAAATACATCCCTCATCATATCCGTGATGATGTAGGAAGCTTCAGGAGAAAATACTTGTACCGGTTCAGAAGAATGTTGGTAAATAATATTCCCTTCAGCATCTTCGATTTTTTCGATCATATATGCGTCGATAAATTTTCCGCCGTTGGCAAAAGTGGCATAAGCGTTCGTATTTTCTTCCACTGTTACACCGTTTGTGATTGCGCCGATTGCGGCGGCGGGATTGACAAAGTCCGCTTCCGTCAATTTGGAAAAGCCCATTTTGACCAAAAGTTCCGCCGGTCTTTTGTCGACAATTTGATCATACAGGCGAATCGCAGTCAAGTTTTGCGAGTAGGCCAACGCTTCCCGTGCCGGAATGATTCCCCGCTCCTCATTCGGATTGTAGTTTGTTGGTGCCCATCCTTTATACCGGAATTTCACATCAACGACCGGACTGCCCGCGCCAATGACCCCATATTCAATGGCAGGACCATATACAAGCAGGGGTTTCATTGTGGAACCATTTGAACGGGTTGCCTGGGTTGCATGGTTCACCTGGATAATCTTAAAGTCCCGGCCACCGACAAACCCCAAAATTCTTCCGGTTTTATTTTCGATTAAAATGCTGCCCACCTGCACCGGATCGGGAACTTCCACTTCCTGGTTTGTTTCCGGATCGATCACCGTTTTTGTGAAGGTATGGCCATAATATTTGAATTCCTTAGCCGCTTTGTTCATTGCATCATACAAACCTTTGTCAATGGTCGTATGAATACGGTAACCGCCTGAGCGGATATCGCGCTCGGCCAAAATTAAATATTTTTTATAAAGATTTTCTTCTTCGTCAAACCGTTTTGGATCGATGCCGTCTTTTTCCGCCAGGATGCGGGCCATAATTTCTTTTGCCCGGCGCTCGATTTCAAAAGTCAGATATGGATAACGAATCGTTTCGATTACGGGGTCTTTGAAATCTTTTGTGATGTCATAGTTGATCGCTTCTTGATATTGTTCTTCCGTAATATATCCCGCTTCTTTCATCCGGTATAGAACGACCTTCATCCGTTCGATACCCGGCTGCAGTCCTTCCATATTTTTTAGTTGCCCTTTCTGGGTATAAGGTGTATAAGAGAACGGTGCCTGGGGAATTCCTGCAATATAGGCGGCCTGCGGCAAATTCAATTCGCTTGCGCTTTTTCCGAAAATGCCCTGTGCGGCTGTTTCCACTCCGGCAATGTTCCGCCCCGAAGCGTTCCGTCCGTACGGGATGATGTTTAAATAAGCTTCCAAGATTTCATCTTTTGACATAAAATGCTCAAGACGCAAAGCAAGAAGCAATTCTTTGGCTTTCCGTTCATATGAAACCTCGTTTGTCAATATCTGATTTTTTATCAGCTGCTGGGTCAAAGTGGAACCGCCGGTCTGGGTCGAAGCATTTGTAAAATCTTGAAGCAATCCCCGGAAAACCGCTTTCGGAACAATTCCTTCATGCTCGTAAAAGAATTCATCCTCCGTCGCGAGCACCGCTTGAATCAATAACGGTGATACTTGATCAAGGGTCGTCTTTTTCCTTTCCAGATCGGTTCGGACTTTGCCGATATAAACATTCCCGGCGAAATACATTTCGCTCGTCTCTTCGTAATTGAAGATCTGTTTTCGCATTTCTTCCTTGGTGTAAAGGGGCTCTTCGTCCACTAATGAGGCAAAATAACCGACCCCTATTGAAAAAACAAAAACAAAGCCGATAAGAAAAATGATGAAAAACACAAGCCCGAGATTCCATATGACGCTCAATGCGATCCGGAGCTTGCTGGAATTATAGGAACTGACCATGTTTTCGATTTTCTCATTAATATGCATGAGTTTCCTTATAAAATCTTGAAGTTTCTCTCTCACGCCATTCCCTCCTAAAATCTTGTTTATTATAGCACAATTCTATATAATCGGAGTATAGTTGTTGACAAAGAAAATTTAACGGGTAGAATAATTCATGTAGTTTTTCGTGAAAATTTTAACAATATCTTTTTTCAAGCGTTGAAGAGGCTGAAGTAGTGTTTTCATTCCCTGTATGAGAGAGCTGGCGGTTGGTGCAAGCCAGTCATAATGAAACCACGAATTACGGTCTTGGAGCTTGAGCGTTTTCCGCGTTAAGGACCAATGAGTGGGAGAGTTTTCTCCAAGCCGGGTGGTACCACGTGCTGAGCGTCCCTGCATGCAACAAGGCATGCAGTTTTTTTATTGTTAAATTTTAACTTAATCTTAACCTAAGTGAATCAACCATAAATTCACAAATTTATGAACTGGAGGGAATCAAAGATGTCAAATGCATTATTGGAAGATTTAAAATGGCGGGGATTAATATACCAGCAAACAGATGAAGAGGGACTGGAAAAACTTTTAAATGAAGAAAAAATCTCATTGTATGTGGGGGTTGATCCGACCGCGGATTCCATGCATATCGGCCATATTGTACCGCTGATTACGATGCGCCGTTTCCAGCAGGCGGGCCATAGACCGGTGCTGCTTGTAGGCGGTGCCACAGGGATGATCGGAGACCCTTCAGGCAGATCAACTGAACGCAATTTGTTGTCGAAAGAACAGATTGAAAAGAATGTGGCCGGCCTTAAAAAACAAATGGAACGCATCTTCGATTTCGGAGATGATAAAGAAAACGGAGCAATTTTGGTAAACAACTATGACTGGATCAGCAAAATGAATGTGATTGATTTCTTAAGGGATTACGGAAAGCTGATTAATGTGAATTACATGTTGGCAAAGGATACGATTGCTTCCCGCCTCGAAACGGGCATTTCATTTACGGAATTCTCCTACACATTATTGCAGGGCATCGATTTTAACCATTTATATGACCATTACAATGTCCGTCTGCAAATCGGCGGATCCGACCAGTGGGGAAATATAACAACAGGCCTTGAAATCATCCGGAAAACCCATGATGATGAAGCAAAGGCCTATGGCATCACAATGCCTCTCATTACAAAAGCGGACGGAACAAAATTCGGCAAAACAGCCGGCGGCGCTGTTTGGCTGGATCCTGAGAAAACAAGTCCATACGAGTTTTACCAATTCTGGATTAATACCGCTGACGCCGATGTCGTGAAATATCTAAAAATCTTTACGTTCCTGAGCAAAGAAGAAATCGAGGAACTTGCCGAATCAGTCGAAAAAGAGCCGCATTTGCGGAAAGCGCAAAAGGCGTTGGCCGAAGAAATGACAAGACTCATTCACGGAGATGAAGCGCTTGAAACGGCAAAACGCATTACGGAAGCATTATTCTCCGGAGATTTGAAATCTTTGTCCGCAAGCGAAATGCGCGATGCCTTCAAAGACGTCCCAACCGCGGAAATGGCGAAGGAGGACAAAAACATTGTCGATTTGCTAGTGGAAGCAAAAATCTGTCCATCCAAACGCCAGGCGAGGGAAGACGTAAAAAATGGCGCAATTTCCATCAATGGCGATAAAGTGACGGATTTGGACTACATTGTCGGCGGAAAGGACCGCCTGGACGATGAATTTACCATCATCCGCCGGGGCAAAAAGAAATACCACATGGTGAAATATATTTAAAAATAAAAAGGGAGGGGCTGAGAAAAGCGATCGGGCCCCTCCTGTTTTGTTTTTTTATTCNAAAGCAAAAATAAAACCCCTGAAACCTGAAGTTCCAGGGGTTTTGGACTGGATTATCGAGAGTAGAACTCAACGATAAGAGATTCGTTGATTTCAGCAGGCAATTCAGAACGTTCAGGATAACGAACGTAAGTACCTTCTTTTTTCTCTGCGTCAAGAGATAGGTATTCTGGTACGAAGTTGTTTGCTTCAAGCGCTTCGTTTACAACTTGCAAGTTTTTGGATTTTTCGCGCAAAGCGATAACTTGACCAGGTTTTACTGTATAAGAAGGAATATCAACACGTTGTCCATCAACCGTGATGTGACCATGGTTTACCAATTGACGGGCTGCACGGCGTGTACGGGCAAAACCTAAGCGGTAAACAAGGTTGTCCAAACGGGATTCAAGAAGAATCATGAAGTTTTCACCATGAACCCCTTTCATTTTACCCGCTTTTACGAATAGGTTTTTGAATTGGCGTTCGTTTAAGCCGTACATATGGCGAAGTTTTTGTTTTTCTTGAAGCTGTAAACCATATTCAGTCAATTTTTTGCGTTGAGTTGGTCCGTGTTGACCTGGTGGGTAAGGGCGTCTTGCCAACTCCTTACCAGTGCCGCTCAGTGAAATGCCAAGGCGGCGGGAAATTTTCCATGTTGGTCCTGTATAACGAGACATTCCGTCTCCTCCTTTTGGTTTTTTTGTTGTAAAACAAAAACCAGTTGTATCCGAACTTATGCGTATTTTATTTTCATGTATTTTCGCCCCGGCAGCCATCAGGGTTACTCATACACCGTCCAATAATCCGAGGATTATTAGAGGAATAAAATACGGACACAAGTTTATACAACTGCTGCTTTTATTTTACACGAAGAACATTGTATATGGTTTTCATAGTGCAGTCAAGAGAAAAAACTTGAAATATCGCTGTTTTATTGATTTTCAATTAGACGATTATTCGGCAAAAACTTGGAGCATCGCCATTTGGTTTCACACATTGAAAACCGCTCCCTTTCACATCGCTTGATTCCAAGCGGCAAGATGCAAAACCGNAAAAATCCCGTTTCGCAATCGCTGCGAAACGGGCAGTTTTTTATAAATATTGGATCAATGTTTGTACGAATTTTTCCAGTCCCAGCCTGTCCTCTTCTTTAAAGCGATCTATTAATGGGCTGTCGATATCAAGCACGCCGATCATTTCGCCATCTTTTACAAGAGGAATGACAATTTCCGAGTTGCTGCGAGCGTCACATGCGATATGGCCGGGGAATTGGTGCACGTCTTTCACGACGATTGTTTCTCCTTTTTCCACAGCTGTCCCGCAAACGCCCCGGCCAACAGGAATCCTCACACAGGCCGGCAATCCCTGAAAAGGTCCAAGGACGAGTTCCCCATCTTTCAATAAATAAAATCCTACCCAATTGACATCCGTTAAAAATTGGTTCAGCAGCGCGCTGGCATTGCTTAAATTGGCAATGATGTCCGTTTCCCCTTCCAGCAGAGCGGCAAGCTGTTTCGCAAGCGTATCATATTGTTCTTCGAGAGAACCTTTGTATTCTATTTTCTTAAACACATGCTCACCTCCGATTTACGGGAAAATTTTTTCATAATGCTGGTGCAAGTCTTTGACGGAATGGGCGTCTGAACCGAATACGAGCGGCAAACGAATGGATTTTGCGTATTCAATCATCGGAAAAGGCGGATACGGTTCCCGGCAATATTTCTTGCTTAAACCGGCGCTGTTGACATCCAATTCGAAGCCGAACTCCTTCATTTTGTTTAATACTTCTTTTATGCGATGTTCATCTTCAACCAGGATGTTATGGGCATGCTGGAATTTATGGACGAGCGTCGGATGGCCGATTCGCCGCGGTTTGAATTGCCCCAGATCCGCTTCGATGGATTGGATAACTGTATCATAATACAAGTCGTAAACCGCTTCAACATTTCCAACTTTTTCTGCAAATTTCATGAATTCTGTTTCTGAATAGTCAATGCAAACATATTCATCGTTCCATTTTAAAAAATGGACGGACAAAATGGCGTCGTCAAGACGAGGTCCGATTTGGTCCAGGAAATTCTTGGTTTCCTCTTCGAAACCGGCGATAAAATCCACTTCCAGCCCGATATGAATGTTAATATCATTTTTATATTTTCGTTTTAATTGTTCCAACGTTTCTATATAAGTTGACAACAATTCCGGTTTCATTCCGCTGTCCTTCTCCGGAGTCGGGTCGGTAAAGTTGCCGGGCAGAGGGGCATGTTCGGTGAATGTAATATCAGTAAACCGATGCTGGATGGCTTTTTCTATATATTGTTCCAGCGGATCTGCCGTACCGTGGGGGCAAAAGGGTGTGTGGATGTGGCCGTCTCTTTTCATGATTTCAACTCCTTTAAAGAAAGAAATGTATTAACTTTCCTTATTTCCGCATTATTTTTTAAAACAAAAGTTCAAAAACATGGTATATTATATAACATATAGCCAATTTGCGTGAGGGTGGAATAGGAGGCTTACGATGAAATCAATCATCTTTGTCATCGCCATATTACTAGTGTTGTTTATTGTCGGGCTTATTTTTAGAAAAAAACATACCCGTGAAATAGAACGGCTTGAAAAAAAGAAATTACAAATTCAACATTATCCCATTTTTGAGGAATTGACAAAAGTAAAGAATTTGAATATGAACGGCCAGACGGAAGAATTGTTTGAACGATGGCGCAATAAATGGACGGAAGTAGTGGACGTGGATATNATCAAAATCGATTCCATGTTATTTGATGCGGAAGAATTCATTGACCGCTTTAAATTTAAAAAAGCGTCCGTGATCGAAAAAGAAATTGAAGAATATTTGAATAAATGCGACAAAATAAAGAATGAAATCTTGGACGAATTGGATGAATTAATCGGCAGCGAAGAAAAGAACCGCATTGAAATGGAACAGTTNAAGGAGCAATACCGTTCTGCGCGAAAGACCCTTTTGGCGCACCAATATTCGTTCGGTCCGGCATTGGCGAATCTTGAAAAATTACTTGAAGAATTTCCGCGGAAATTTGAAGAATATGAAAAGCTCACAGAAGAAGGAAATTATTTGAATGCCCGGGAAATTGTACTTTATCTCAATGAAAAGTCCAAAAAATTGAACGAGTTGATCAATGAAATCCCCGGATTGCTGGCGGAAATTCAGACAAAAATTCCCGCATCCATCCATGAGCTCCGCACAGGGCAGCGGGAAATGGAGGAGCAATCTTATTACCTCAAACATCTGGAATTGACCGAAAATCTTGAACAGATTGAGGAAGAGCTGAAGAAATTGGAAGAAGAACTGGCGAAATTGAACGTCGGTTATGTCGCATCCAGAATTGAAGAAATCAACGATGAAATTGACAATTTCTATGATTTGCTCGAAAAGGAAGTGTATGCGAAAAACTACGTAGACAAAAATTGTGACCGTACATACAAAACTTTGAATGAAGTGTTAAAAACGGCACGGGAAGTAAGCACCGAAGCCGAATATGTCCAAAGCAGCTACCGCTTNCCGAAAGAAGAAGCGGAAATTCCAAAGATTGGCCTGAAGCAGCTTGAAGTAATACAAAAACGTTTTGAATTGTTGCTTTCCCGTGTGCAAGGCGAAAAATCCGCATATTCGAGCCTGCAGGAAGAATTGATGGAAATCAGCAGCGAAATTGAACGCATACAAGAAGAGCAGGAAGAGTTCTCAAATCGGTTAAAGAATTTGCGAATCGATGAAAATAAAGCCCGAGCAAAACTTCAATCGTTGAAGAAAATGCTGCAAGATACGGACCGAATGTTACATAAAGCGAACATCCCAGGCATTCCGGAGGAAATGGACGCGCGCTTGGAAGAAGCGGAAGAGCAATTATTTTTGGTAATGCAAAGCCTCCAAGAAGTTCCGTTGAATATGAAACAAGTCAACAGCAATTTGGATCAGGCCGAAAAGTGCATCCAAGATGTGCAAAAACACGCAAAAGAAATGATAGAAAATGTTATGTTGACTGAGCGGATTATTCAATACGGCAACCGCTACCGTTCAAATCCGCAGGTTCACGAATTATTGCTCCAGGCGGAGGAATCCTTCCACAAATTCCGTTATGTAAAAGCTTTGGAACTGGCGGCGGAAGCGGTGGAAATGGCGGAACCGGGTGCCATTAAACGCTTAGAAGAATTGGTGCAGGAAGAAATGTTCGAAAAAGCGAAACAATAATTTATGCACGAAGCATAATTTCGGGTATAATGATAACGGAAAGTCATATCCGTTCACAGCAATATCACTTTTGTTTTTTCATGATAAGCATTAAAATGGATGGTTGTCCGGAAAGTATCCACTTTCTGTACAACCTTTTCTTTTGAAAAATCTTATGAGTTAGAAGGTTGGTAATGATGATCTATTTTGACAACAGCGCAACAACTCAACCCCATGAAGAAGTGTTGCAAACTTTCATCGAAGTGAATAAAANTTATTACGCTAATCCCGCTTCCATCCATTCATTTGGAGTGGAAGTCAACGAACTGTTGGATGCGGCAAGAGGACAAATCGCCGGCATTCTAAAAACGAACAAGGAACACGTTTTATTTACATCAGGGGGTACCGAATCAAACAATTTTGCGATTTTTGGTGTCGCAAAAGCAAATAAACATATCGGAAAACACATCATTACAACGGAAATTGAACATGCATCGGTGCTTGAAGCATATAAGGCATTAGCAAAAGAAGGATATGAAGTCGATTATTTATCGGTAAACAAAAATGGAGTAATCTCCCTAGATGAACTGCGGGAGAAACTTCGCAAAGATACGGTTCTGGTTACCATCATGCATGTAAATAATGAAATGGGAGCAATCCAACCGATTGAAGAAGCGGCAAAATTGATCCACCAGCATTCCCGCGCCGTTTTCCACGTGGACGCAGTGCAAAGTTTCGGCAAATTGGAAGTCCAATTTAAGGGAGAGGCCGGACCGGACATTATTACGATTTCGGGGCATAAAATCCATGGCTTGAAAGGTACGGGCGTCATCGCTTTCAGAAGAAAATTGAATATTGAACCGTTCATTGTCGGCGGAGGACAAGAATTCGGCTTAAGAAGCGGCACTGTCGCCGTGCCGCAAGCGGTCGCCCTTGCGAAAGCGTGCCGGATTGCAGTGGAACATTTACAGGAAAATCAAGCAAAATTCAAAAAATGGCGAGATGATCTCATTGATTTTTTAACGGCTTTTGGCAACCATATTTATATACTATCTTCGAAAGAAGGGGCACCGCATATCTTGTCCTTTAGTGTACGGGACATCAAAGGGGAAGTCGTCATCAATGCGCTGCAGAAACGCGGTGCCATTGTATCCACATCCAGTGCATGTTCTTCAAGACAGAAGAAAACAAGCCATGTCGTTGAAGCATTAAAAGTGGATCCACACTTTAAAGAAGGTGTCATCCGCATCAGTTTTGGCGCAAAAAATACTGACGAAGAAATCGAACAATTTAAAGCGATTTTTAAAGAAGTTATGAATGAATTAAAAGGAGTATAATGAGAATGCTTTGGAAAGAAATATTGATACGGTATGGTGAATTGACGACAAAAGGACGAAACCGGAAAGATTTTATCCAGCAATTGAAACGCAACATCAAGTATATTTTTTCTGATCTTGGTTCTTTGACAATCCGGGCGGAAAGGGACCGGATGCATATTGAATTAAACAATGAAGAACAATTTGAAGTATTAATGGAAAAACTGCCGCGCGTATTTGGAATCCAGTCTTTCAGCCCTGTCGCCATTTGCGAGAAAGACATGGGAAGCATCCAGCAGCTTGCCCAAAAAATTATGGATCGTTATAAAGATCAACAAATCACTTTTAAAGTGGAAGTGCACCGTTCAGATAAATCATTCCCTTACCAAACTTACGATATACAAAAAGCGGTCGGAGGATATTTGCTAAAAAATAATCCGAATTTATCGGTCGATGTCAAAAACCCTGATGTGGAGCTTCGGGTGGAAATCCGCAAAGAAGCCGCTTATTTAATGTCGGAAGTGATTTATGGGGCAGGAGGAATGCCTGTAGGTTCAAACGGAAAAACGCTCCTATTGCTTTCAGGCGGAATCGACAGCCCTGTGGCGGGATATTTGATGATGAAACGGGGCGTAAGGATTGACGCGATTCATTTTTATAGTCCGCCATATACAAGCGAACAGTCACTGCAAAAGGTAAAAGATTTGGCAAATGAATTAACGAAATTCGGCTCCACTATCCGTTTGCATGTGATTCCATTTACAGAATTGCAAGTGTTAATCAAAGATACAGTACCGCCGGAAATGTTAATGACCACAACGCGCCGGATCATGATGAAAATCGCGGATAAAGTGCGTGAAGAAATTGGCGCTCTTGCGCTTGTTACCGGTGAAAGTTTGGGGCAAGTAGCAAGCCAGACGCTGGAAAGCTTGACGGCAATCAATGCGGTGACAAATACGCCGATTCTTCGTCCGCTCATTTCTTTTGATAAGCTGGAAATTATTAAAATTGCACAACAAATCGGGACATACGAAATTTCCATCAAACCATACGAAGATTGCTGCACGATTTTCACACCGGCCAATCCGAAAACAAAGCCAAAAATTGAACGGGTGGTCCATTTCGAATCGCAGACGGATTTTGATGAATATATTGAGCGCGCCGTGAAAAATAGAGAAATTTATACTTTCCCTGAGAAACAACAAACAGCCGATAAATTTAAACATCTATTATAATTTCACTCTACCAACNGGCAGGTAATAGAAGCACAATTTACCTCTCACCTCTATGTATTATTTTTTGATTNCGGCACATTCTAAATGCACAAGGAGGTGAGAGAGATGGCTACAAACAACACAGGCGGCAGAAACAAATTATTGGTTCCTGGTGCAAACGCAGCATTAGATCAAATGAAATATGAAATTGCACAAGAGTTTGGTGTTCAACTCGGACCTGAAGCTTCTGCTCGTGCAAACGGGTCAGTCGGAGGAGAAATTACTAAACGTCTTGTGCAAATGGCAGAGTCTCAATTACGCGGAACTCAACAATAATGGAAATAAAGCTGGCAGCAGCATGCTGCCGGCTTTTTTTATCTCTGAATTATTTTTTTGTTTCTTATAAAAAAATGTATTTTGAACAAAATTTTTTCTATTAAAAAGAATATTTTGCTATTTTTTTTATATATAATTATAATTAGAATAATATTTTTCATTTGAGGGGGAATTTGCTTGAAGCGGGAAGATTTACTTGCACCAGAAATTTATAATATTGTCGAAGAATTCGAAAAATGGGCAACCGACGAAAACAAAGTCGCTTTATTGCTGCATCACGAAAACGGTTCCACAGAAAAGATCACTTTTGTCGAATTGCTTAAGAGAGCAAACAAAGTCGCAAATCTGTTCAGAAATTATGGATTGGAAAAAGGCGATGTCATTTTAGTGATGGTTCCGCGTTCTGCTNAAGCTTATGCTACATATATTGGCGCATTAAAAGCAGGACTGACGATTATTCCAAGCTCCGAAATGTTGCGGGCGAAGGACATTGACTACCGAATCCAGCATTCAGGGGCAAAAGGGATTGTTGCGTTTTCAAATGAAATTTCCCAATTTGATGAAGTGAAATCTCTGGATGGATTAAAATTGTTTGTTTACGGGGAAGCGCAAGAGCCTTGGATTCAAATTGAAAAAGAACTTGAAAGTCTGCCGGAGGAATTCGATGGAGAGCGAACAAAGAGCTCTGACATTGCCTTCTTATCCTATACAAGCGGAACAACAGGTAATCCGAAAGGTGTAATCCATACCCATAGTTGGGGTTATGCACATTTGCGCACAGCAGCTGAACATTGGCTCGGTGTCAAAGAAGGGGATCTGGCATGGGCAACAGCTGCACCGGGGTGGCAAAAATGGATTTGGAGCCCGTTCCTGGCGATTTTGGGCAGCGGAGCAACGGCATTTGTGCATACAGGACGTTTCGAACCAAAAACGTACTTGCAATTGCTGCAGGATTATAAAATCAATGTTTTATGCTGCACGCCGACAGAATACCGCTTGATGGCGAAAGTGGACGGCTTGGAATCATTTGATTTATCCAATTTGAGAAGCGCCGTTTCCGCCGGAGAGCCGTTAAACAGCGAAGTTATCAACAAATTCTTGGATGTGTTTGACATCCAGGTGCGCGACGGATATGGACAAACTGAAAATACATTGCTTGTCGGAACAATGATCGGCATGAAACCAAAACCGGGTTCCATGGGCAAACCGACGCCAGGAAATATCGTAGAGGTGATTAATGAAGACGGAGAACCTGCAAAGCCGGGAGAAGTCGGCGATATTGCCGTGCATATTTCCACACCGGCATTGTTCAAAGGTTACTTGAATGACCCTGAGCGCACACAGCAGCAATTCCGGGGGGACTGGTATTTAACCGGCGACCGTGCGTACAAAGATGAAGAAGGGTATTTCTGGTTCCAGGGCCGCGGAGACGACATCATCATTTCGTCCGGCTATACGATTGGGCCTTTTGAAGTGGAAGATGCCCTTGTGAAACATCCTGCCGTCAAAGAATGTGCGGTAGTGGCAAGTCCGGATGAAATTCGCGGAAGCATTGTAAAGGCTTTCGTCGTATTGAAAGATCCGTCTTTAAAAGACAGCCCTACTCTTGTGCAGGAATTGCAGGAACATGTGAAAAAGATTACGGCTCCATATAAATACCCTAGGGCGATTGAATTTATTGATGAGCTGCCAAAAACGACTTCCGGAAAAATCCGCCGGGTGGAACTTCGCCAAAAAGAATGGCAAAAGCATGCAATGAAGTAATGCATTCATACAGAATGAAATGAAAGAATAAAATAATGAAGACATTCGGAAAGAAATAAACCTTTCTGAATGTCTTTTTTTCATGTAATCTTATACTAGTAAAGAAAATTTTTTTAAATTTTTGAAACAATTGGCTTTGAAAAACGTATAGAAAAAATGGAGGAGGTTGGAAGATGAATACAAAAAGATGGATAGCGCTGAGTATAGCGGTTTTTTTAATGGTGGTTTCAATCGGGGTAAACATAGTGACAACCATTTTTACAAGCGATTTTTTTAGTCAATTTGAATCTTTCAGTAAACCGGAGCTGACCGAGGCGATTGTCGAACCGGGGTCGTTTGATGAGCGGATCGCTTTGCTTAGTGTGGACGGGGTGATTCAAGATGTCGGTTCAAGTTCCCCTTGGGCAGCCCTTGAATATGACCATCAAAGATTTTTGGCAACATTGGACCAAATTTTGGAAGATGATACAGTAAAAGGCGTAGTATTATCTGTCAACTCTCCAGGAGGAGGGGTCATGGAATCTGATGAGATTTATCAAAAATTAATGAAGATCAAAGAAGAGAAAAAGATACCGATTTATGTTTCCATGCAATCGATGGCGACATCCGGCGGATATTACATTTCTGCGCCCGCCGACAAAATTTTTGCCCATCGTGATACAGTGACAGGCTCAATCGGCGTCATTATACAAAGTTATAATTACTATGAACTTGCGAAAAATTTAGGAATCGAGTTTGAAACCATCAAATCCGGACCGCATAAAGACATGTTCAACGGCACACGTCCTTCGACGGATGAAGAAAAAGCGATGATGCAAGAAATGATCAATGAATCGTATGAAGCGTTTGTAGATGTGGTGAAGCAGGGAAGAGGCATGTCTGAATCCGAAGTGAAACGAGTGGCGGACGGGCGAATCTTAAGCGGCAATCAGGCACTGAGAGCCGGGTTGGTTGATGAAATCGGAACTCTGGAGGAAACAATTCAGGCATTAAGAAAAGACCATGGCCTGGAAGATGCGACATTGTTCGAATATGAGTCAAGTTTTGGAACTTTAAGCTCGTTATTCGCAATGAAATTAGGCACCATCTTTGGCCCTTCAATGGAAGAACGCCTGTTGATCAAATTAATGAATTCATATGATGCACCACGATTGATGTATTTATATGGCCAAAATTAAGGGGGGCTGAAATATGACAGGTTATCATTCAGACAATGACCGGAAAAATTCTGCCCATGAGACGGACGGAAACGCGCCGATTCATGAACAATCGGCCGAAAACGCCATGAACATCCAGGAGCAAAATGATGGAACAAGAAAAGAGCTAACATATACGGAACAATCCAAGCAAGCGGAGGAAGGGCATAAAGAACCGGAAAAAAGCGAATCCAACGCGCAAAATGTGACAGAAACCGGTTTATTAGAAGAAAATCCGCAAACGCAAAGCCGCAATGAATCTTCAACCGAAGAACAGAAAGAAGGGACACCGGAACCTAAAATCGTGAGAGAAACGGAAATCGTGGAAGAATATGAAGAAAAAACTGCAGGGTTCTGGATCCGTTTTTGGGCATTTATCATTGATGGACTGGTTGTGAGTGCGGTTGTCGGCATTTTGGTGAAGCCAATCTTCTACTTGTTTGGCTGGGATGTGGGCGGTTCTCTATGGTACTCGCCATTTACCATCATTTCAGGCATTATTTATTATGCGTATTTTGTCATCATGACAAAATACTGGCAGCAAACGATCGGCAAAATGATTTTCGGCATTAAAGTAAAATCGCTGAAAGAAGAAAAACTTTCGTGGACAACGGTTTTATTTCGGGAATTGGTGTCGCGTTTCATCAATAATACCGTTTGGATATCTTATCTCGCCGTGGCTTTCACACCGAAAAACCAGGGATTGCAAGACTNTTTTGCCGATACGATTGTGGTGCAGGAAAATGTATATGTAAAAAATGAAAAGAAAGTGATTAAAGAAAAAATCATTGAGACAAATTCTTCAAATGAGCAAACAGCCTGAAGTTTAACCATTCAGTACCCATTCGGTGCTGGATGGTTTTTTGTTTTTGAGTAAGTTATTTGCATTGGCAAAATGTTGTTTAGTAATATGAAATAAGTAGAAAATAAGGAGGAATGTTCTAGTGGCTCAAGTAACATTTAAGAATAAACCCGTTACTTTGCTTGGAAATGAAGTGAAGGTTGGAGATCAGGCTCCGGATTTTACTGTGCTCGCCAATGATTTAACTCCGGTTACATTAAAAGATTCAGAGGGAAAAATCCGTTTATTTGCAACTGTACCTTCCCTTGATACAGGAGTGTGCGACGCGGAAACCCGCCGATTTAATGAAGAAGCCGCAAAATTGGGTGATGATGTCATTGTCTACACGGTATCCGTGGACTTGCCATTTGCACAAAAACGTTGGTGCGGAGCGGCCGGCATTGATCGGGTAGTGACAGTGTCAGACCATAAGGATTTATCTTTCGGAAAAGCTTATGGTGTTGTCATTGAAGAATTGCGTCTTTTGGCACGTGCGGTGTTTGTTGTTGACCGTGAAGGCGTTGTGCGTTATGTGGAATATGTTCCTGAAGTGACTAACCATCCAAATTATGAAGCGGCAATCGCGGCGGTAAAAGAACTCTTATAAAAGATGTGGCCGCGACATATCTTTTATCGCATTTTTCGGTTATTATTATATTGTGTTTTACCTGTAGACAAAGTCCGTATCGGCTTTGTCTACAGCCATTTTTCCGTAATTTTGCATATCGTAACCCAATGGCGAGTGTTGAAAGGAAGAACAACATGGAAAAAATCGAACAAATCTTTAATTTTATTGATAAAAGCGCGGAGAAACATGAACAATCGGATTCAACATATTTGGACGGGGTATTGGCGACGCTTTCCGGAATTTTGGATGGAAAGGATTCCTTGCCGGTCGGATCGGCCACAAAAGAAGAAATGCGGAAAGCCATACAGCTTGCGATATTAAAAGGCATGCGCCTGTCTTCGCAGCCGCACCATCAAATGACGCCGGATTCGTTGGGGCTGTTCATTGCGTATCTTGTTGAACAGCTTTTGGAAGATAAATTGGAAAAGGGCATGATATCCATTCTGGACCCGGCCATGGGGACAGGGAATTTACTGTTTACCATTATGAATCAATTGGACGGCAAAGTGTCGGCAACGGGTATTGAAATCGATGATTTGCTGATCCAGTTGGCGCGGGAAACGGCTGAGCTGATTGAACAGCCGATTGATTTATACCATCAGGATGCCTTGAGGCCGCTTTTTGTCGAACCGGTCGATCTTGTCGTTTGTGATTTGCCGGTCGGGTATTACCCTAACGAGGAAGTGGCAAAAGGCTATGAACTGCATGCGAAAGACGGGATGAGTTATGCCCACCATTTATACATTGAGCAGTCGTTAAAATATACAAAAGAGGGCGGTTACCTAATATTTTTGATTCCTGCCACCCTGTTCGAGTCGGATCAGGCAGAGGCGCTGCATGCATTTTTGAAAAAGCACGCATGGATATTGGCAGTGATGCAGCTGCCGGAGAACATGTTCAAATCGAAACAACATGAAAAAAGCGTTTTTATTTTGCAGAAGAAAAGCGAAAAAATGCGTCCTCCGAAAGAAGTGCTGCTTGCAAAAGTTCCAAATATGTCCAACAGACATGCGATGTCCTTGTTCTTTGAAAANATCAAAATGTGGAAAGAGCAGAAGTAGCCGCAGGATTTTATATGCCAAAATGGTCTTGAAGCATCTNGGCTTCGCCGACAATCAAAAAGGATGCGCCATTTTAAATGGTGCACCCTTTTTATATTGGAAATTAAGATTTTTTGGCATTTTTTAAAATCAGCAAGTTAAAGATTTGAATGACCGGTTTTCGCGACAGCAAATAGACGATGAGGAAGCTCATTATTAACAAAATCCAGTATTGGTTTGTTTCGATGATATAATTTTTGATGGAATGTTCCTGAAAAATCCGGACTATGGCCATGTGCAGCAAATAGATGACCAGTGTCGATTGTCCGATGGATGTAAGAAAGCCATGTTTTTTTGGCACCAGGGTGAAAAAGAGATAAGTGGCCATAAACTGAATGGCATACGCACTCAATCTCATCAGAGCCGAGTATTCGATATCATCCGTAATTTCTTCATAAGGCCTTTTTCCCAATAGCCAGAATCGGTAATCAAGGGGCATATACAAGGCAATCAGCGCAAAGCCGGCGACGGCAAGGATGATGCCGGCGACTATATGCTTTCGGGATTTGAGCCGGTTAAAATGCTGTTCTTTTAAATAATAGCCCGCAAGGAAAAACGGAAAAAAGTAAAAAGTGCGGGATAAAGTTAAAAACTCATCCACTTCCGCGTCATAGCCGATGAAAAGCGAAAAGGCGACGGCAAGGGGAAGGGCATATTTCAGTTTGCCGACAAAGTACAATAGAACATTCCAAAAAATCAAGCTTAGAAGAAACCAAAGCCCCCATCTCGGGATGAACAGACTATAGCTGATGTCGTCGCCAAAAACCAGATCATAATACAAAGTATAAAAAACTTGAAAAACGACATAAGGTATAAAGAGTTTGCTTACTAGTTTTTTGAAATACCCCGGTTCATAAACTTTCTTGGCAAAATAGCCGGAAATCAAAATAAAGGCCGGCATATGAAAAGTATAAATAGCCAAATAAAAATCAGCGATCCATTCTTCCTGTTCGATGTATTCGCTGATCATATGGCCAAATACTACAAAAAAGATCAATAAGGCTCTCGCATTGTCAAAGTAAGCGATTCGATTCAAATTGGATCATTCTTTCTAATGTGATAAATTCCAAAAGTTGTTGCAAAAAATATTATTTTTAATGAGAAAAATAGAAAAAAGAAAAATTAAAGAATCAGACATGGACAATAATAGTTTTAGCATACTTTGATAAATTAATCTATCGGAAATGGCGGCGGAATTCGTCAAAACCCTGACATTTCTCCAAGGATGAAACCGGGCTGGCAAAAAAATAAAGGCTGCCTGGAACACCATCCAGGCAGCCTTTGAAACCGGATAAATTATTCTTTAATAGGAGTGCGGACAACAAGCACGTCGCATTTTGCAGAACGGACAATCGCTTCAGATACGGAACCGATGAGGAAGCGTTCCACTGCATTCAGACCTGTCGCACCGCAGACGATTAAATCGGCATCAACAAGTTTGGATAATTCCTTAGTAATGATTGTTTTTGGAGAACCATATTCTATGATTACGTTTACATTTTTAACGCCAGCTTCTTCGGCTTGTTTTTTATATCCTTCAAGCAATTCTTCAGAGAATGCTTGGGCTTTTTCTGCGATTGAACGGTCATATGCCTCGATTGCTGCGAAAGAACGAGTGTCAATTACATTCACCAGGTGCAATTTCGCATCTTCGCCACTTTGTTTAGCAATATCAATCGCTTTTTTAAAGGCATATTCTGCTTCTTTCGAACCATCAACAGCAATGACAATATTTTTGTAGTTTACCATACCAGCAACCTCCTTTATCTATATGTTTATTATATCAAATTATCAGAAAGTGGGAATGAAAATCGGAAAAAAATACGTAAAAAATTCATAGTTTTTTCTAAATTCCGACAGAATATTTGTCGAAAAATTAAATTTTTCAAAACCCCTTGGGGGGTATGATGGATTTTCTTCGGGGCGATTTTTATCGTTTTAATTTTAATTTCACAATTGTTAGAATAGGGATAAAAGCAATTCTTCTTTTTGAATATTCTAGCAAAGGATGGGAGATTTCTGTGAAAATTGGAATACCAAAAGAAATAAAAAACAATGAAAATCGGGTAGCCATGACACCTGCAGGGGTGGTTACTTTAACAAGCGCAGGACATGAAGTGTACATTGAAACGGGAGCGGGACTTGGATCTTCATTTACCGACGAGGATTATATTGCAGCGGGTGCAAAAATTGTACAATCTGCGGAAGAAGCGTGGTCCCAGGAGCTCATCTTAAAAGTAAAGGAGCCCATAAAAAGCGAGTATCAGTATTTTTATGAGGGGCAAATCCTGTTTACTTATCTGCATTTGGCCCCTGAATTCGAATTGACGCAGGCGCTTTTGGACAAAAAAGTGACCGGAATTGCTTATGAAACAGTCCAATTGCCGAACGGTTCATTGCCATTGCTGACGCCGATGAGCGAAGTGGCGGGAAAAATGAGCGTGCAAATCGGGGCCCATTTTTTAGAAAAGCTGAACGGAGGCAACGGAATTTTATTGGGCGGCGTATCCGGTGTTCCAAGGGGAAAAGTGACCATCATCGGCGGTGGAGTG
>JGI1652J44930_10000027_pt1 | contig 49327 bp, 49 predicted proteins | sample NewIslsDNAsample_FD_44930 | JGI IMG/M metagenome (IMG submission 44930)
CCAGTGTGGCCGATCACCCTCTCAGGTCGGCTACGCATCGTCGCCTTGGTAGGCCGTTACCCCACCAACCAGCTAATGCGCCGCGGGCCCATCCTATAGCGGTAGCAGAACCACCTTTCAACACCGGAGCATGCGCTCCGCTGTGTTATCCGGTATTAGCACGCGTTTCCGCGGGTTATCCCGGTCTATAGGGCAGGTTACCCACGTGTTACTCACCCGTCCGCCGCTAACCTCATAAAAAGCAAGCTTCCTATGAGGTCCGCTCGACTTGCATGTATTAGGCACGCCGCCAGCGTTCGTCCTGAGCCAGGATCAAACTCTCCAAAAAGAATTTGATTTCGCTCAAATTGTTTGTCCGAATCCGGTCCGCCGACGGGGCCGGCAAACCGGAATTGTTTCTGGCATCAACGCTTTGGTGTTCAGTTTTCAAGGTTCATTCTTTTTTCGTTGCGACAGCTTTTATATTATATCAATAAAAGTTTCAGAAGTCAACAACTTTTTGTCAGGCTGTTTTCGCTGTTTTTACTCTGCGCTTAAAGCTTTATTAAAATAACTTTTCTATCAACGACAGCTCTTANATAATAGCATTCCAGTTTTTTTATGTCAACACTTTTTAATTAAAATTTTCTTCGTCATTTTCTTTATTTAAAACATTCTTTATCTGCTTATCGCCAGTCCGAACCGGGATTCCGAATCCCTATTATTAATAATAATAGGTTGTTCCAATATTTCAAACCCGCCAAGAAAAACCTTCACTTAATATTCAAATCTGCACATCGAAAAATAGTATTGTGATTTCCATTAAAAAGTATTATTTATTTTTAAAATCTAACAAATAACGCAAAAAATGGGGCTGTCCAATGTTATCATCATCTGGACAGCCATATATGAAATCATTTTTTCTTTGAAAAAACAATTAATCTTTTGGCCGCATCGTTGGGAACAACAATACGTCGCGAATGGATTGAGAGTTTGTTAACAGCATTACTAGCCGGTCAATGCCGATTCCTAATCCTCCGGTAGGCGGCATGCCGTATTCTAATGCTTCGATGAAGTCTTCATCCATTTCATGCGCTTCTTCATTACCCGCAGCTTTTTCCGCCAGCTGTGCTTCAAAACGCGCTCTTTGATCGATCGGATCGTTTAATTCCGTAAAGGCATTTGCATGTTCCCGACGAACAATGATCAATTCGAAGCGATCTGTGAAGCGTCCGTCTTCTGCATTTTTCTTAGCCAATGGCGAAATTTCAACAGGGTGGCCATAAACAAATGTCGGTTGGACCAATGTTTGCTCCACTTTTTGTTCAAAGAATTCATTGATGATATGTCCAACTTCATGCATTTCTTGAATTTCAACACCATGTTCTTTCGCTAAGCGTCTTGCTTCTTCCAGCGTCATTGGTTGCCAGAAGTCGACACCCGTCACTTCTTTAATGGCATCGACCATATGCACACGTTTCCATCCTGGTGAAAGGTCGATTTCATCTTCCCCGTATTGGATTTTCGTCGTGCCGAGCACCTCTTGAGCTACATGGGAAATCAAATTCTCCGTCAATTCCATAATATCGCGGAAGTCCATGTATGCTCCGTACAGTTCCAATAACGTAAATTCCGGATTATGACGTGTTGAAATCCCTTCATTCCGGAATACCCGGCCAATTTCGTAAACTTTTTCGAGTCCGCCTACAATTAGACGTTTTAGGTGTAATTCCAACGCAATGCGCAAATATAAATCCATATCCAGCGCATTATGATGGGTGATAAATGGACGGGCAGCCGCTCCGCCGGCAACCGTGTGCAAAATAGGCGTTTCAACTTCCAAGTAACCTTGCGAATCCAAATAATTCCGTATCGAACGGATAATTTTTGAACGAGTAATAAACGTATCCTTGCTTTTAGGGTTCGTCATTAAATCTAAATAACGTTGTCGATAACGTTGCTCTACATCCTGCAAACCGTGGAATTTTTCCGGCATTGGACGAAGGGATTTTGTAAGAAGGGTAAACTCGTTCGCCTTTACGGAAAGCTCTCCTGTATTCGTTTTGAAAACAACCCCGCGAATGCCTACGATATCCCCTAAATCCGCATGCTTAAATAAATCGTATGCCTCTTCTCCTACCCGATCCTGACGAACATAAATCTGGATTTGGCCATCCACATCTTGTATATGGGCAAAACCGGCTTTCCCTTTTCCTCGTTTTGTCATAATGCGGCCCGCGATAACCACTTCGTTGTTTTTTTCTTCCAATTCTTCTTTCGTCAATTCGCCAAATTGTTTGAAAACCTCAGAAGATAAGTGTGTACGTTCAAAACGGTGGCCAAAAGGATCGATTCCTTTTGAACGAATATTCTCTAACTTTTGGCGTCTTACCAAAAGTTGATCATTTAATTCCTCGATATTTGACACGTCTTTCACTCCTCATATTTTTAAAACGTTCTGTTCATAGTCCACAATGTTTTTATTTTACACAATTTCTATCTTCTCTTCATCTTTTTTAATATTATTTTTTATTATTTTTTAAGTTTCTTAAAAATATAGGGTAGTTATTTTTTTATTNTTAAGCCTAGATGTAATAATAAACATTTAAGAAAGTGTTTTCAATGTTTCGCAAATTTGAATGATTTCATAAAAGATTGGCACCATAGATGCGCCGGCAACCGCAATGATGGATGCCTTTATTAATGGGACGCAAAAGGATCAACCATCCCATTCACGATAAGCCGCCTCAATTNCTGAGACGGCTTTATAAATAAACTCCATTAATTATTTATACACAATGAACAAAGATAAACATGAAATTTATTGAAACAGCGCTTTAAACAGCTTGAAACTCAGGTTTTTCTTGCTCTTCCCATTGTGCAGCCACATTGTTTAGAATTGCCCGCAATTCTTCCGCCGTTTCCGCCTGATTAATGGCATTGCGAACCATTCCGTTGCCGCGGATCCCTTTCAAATACCAGGCCGCATGTTTGCGCATTTCGCGTACCGCAATATATTCCCCTTTCAATTTAATCAGACGATCAAAATGTAATAAACAAACATCAATTTTTTCCCTGACGGACGGCTCCGGCATTAATTCGCCCGTTTCAAGGTAATGGACCGTACGATAAATCATCCATGGATTGCCCAGTGCGGCCCGGCCGATCATGACAGCATCAACACCCGTTTCTTCCAGCATCCGTCTGGCATCTTGCGGCGTCTCCACATCTCCATTTCCAATCACAGGAATATCCACATTTTCCTTTACTTGGCAAATCACATCCCAATCCGCTTTTCCTTCGTACATTTGAATGCGTGTCCGGCCATGGACGGCTACCGCACTGCCGCCGGCTCTTTCAATGGCCTGTGCATTTTCGACGGCAAATATATGTTCATCGTCCCAGCCAATACGCATTTTCACCGTCACCGGCTTCTTCACAGCATCCACAACCGCGGCAACCATTTCATACACTTTTTTCGGATCGAGCAGCCATTTTGCTCCCGCTTCACATTTAATGACCTTGTTAACAGGGCAGCCCATATTAATATCAATTATATCAGCGTTTGTATATTGGTCGACAAATTTGGCCGCTTCTACAAGGGTTTCTTTTTCACCACCGAAAATCTGCAATGCAATCGGCTTTTCCCTTTCATCTATATACAGCAATTCCAATGTTTTTTTATTGCGTGTAATCAAACCTTTATCGCTGATCATTTCAGCATAAACAAGTCCTGCTCCAAATTCTTTCACGGTAAGCCTAAAAGCTGCGTTGCTGACACCTGCCATAGGGGCAAGTACCACCCGGTTTGCCATGACGATATTTCCGATTTGAAACGGCTTTGTTTCCACCTGGCTCTCTCCTCCTTTCCTGGTTGATCGATTTATATCAATGCGACTTCACGACGCCCAAACCTTCTTTACAAAGGAAAAGAATCCTTCCACTTCCGAATCCCTTCTTTTTCAATGTCCATATTCCTTAACGCCGTTTCCGCTTGTTGCAGCTTTTCTGTATATGGCTTCTTGGCCACATCCATCAGCGGAACGAGCACGAAGGCCCTCTCAAACATTCGGGGATGGGGAATGATCAATTTTTCCGACTCAATATTGTCATTGTTATAAAGTAAAATGTCAAGATCGATCGTTCTTGGCCCCCAACGGATTGTTCGAACCCTTCCCAAATCATGTTCAATTGATTGACATTTCTCCAATAATTCAAAAGGTGTCAGAGTGGTTTGGGCATAAAGGGCCATATTCAGAAAAGAGGGTTGATTGACATAACCGACCGGAGCCGTCTCATAAATGGGCGATACCTTTTGGATCACAATCCCCTCTTGTTGCTGCAGTAATTTTATGGCCTCTTTCAAATGTTTTTCCCGATCTCCCAAATTTGTTCCTAAGGATAGATAGACATCATTCACTGTAACGACCCCTCACAATTTCAACCGCCACTTCTTTGTAGTGTCCAGGAATTGGAGGATCCGGTTTTACCAGCTCCACCTTGCAGCCAAACACTTGCCCTTTAAACTTTTCTAAAATGGATGAAGCAATCGTTTCCGCTGCCGCTTCAATCAGTTGAAATGACTTCCCCTCCATCACCGTTTTGCATAGTTCATACACGTCCACATAATTTACTGTATAATTCAAATCGTCGGTTTCCCCTGCTTTTTTTGTATCAACGGCAAGGGATACAGTTACCCGAAACCGTTGCCCCAGCACCGTCTCCTCCGGCAATACACCATGATAGCCATAAAACTGCATATCTCTCAAATGTATATAATCCATAATAATCCTCCTAAAAGCATTGATTAATGTCTTTCAGGCAGTTCACCCGTCACTTCAAATTTCCCCATTAATGCATCAATCATTTTTACTGTCCTTGCTACCTCCTTCACATCATGGACCCGGACGATATGGCATCCTTTCATTACTCCATAAGCGCATGCTGCAGCAGTTCCCTCTACCCGTTCATGAAGCGGAACATTTAATATCGTGCCGATAAACCGTTTTCTCGATGCAGCCAGCAACACCGGGTACCCCCATTCCGCAAGCTCGTCCAACCGCCGAAGTGTTTCAATCGTTTGTTGTAAATTTTTGGCAAACCCGATGCCCGGATCAAGGATGATATGCTCATCGGGAACCCCTGCGGCTTTCGCAATTTCAACGCTTTCCTTCAAGTCATTCAAAAAATCCTCAAAGTAGTCGGTATAATTCGTATCCTCACGATTGTGCATCAAAATGATGGGTACGTTGTATCGGGAAGCCACCTTTGCCATTTCCGGATCCGCCTTTGCCCCCCAGATATCATTAATGATGTGGGCTCCCGCTTCGATTGCTGCTTTCGCTACAACGGACTTGTAAGTATCAATGGAGATGATTGCCGGAAGCTGTTCTTCTCTTAATGCCTTAATGACCGGAACAACCCTTGCGATTTCTTCTTCATCGGAAATGCGTGTATACCCGGGACGAGTTGATTCGCCGCCCACATCAATGATTTTCGCACCGTGTTGGACCATCTCTTTCGCATGGGCCAAAGCGGTCTCGACCGAATTATATTTCCCTCCATCCGAAAACGAATCCGGTGTTACATTTAATATGCCCATAACAAAAGTTTCCTTGGTATAATCAAGTTTTATATTATTTATAATTAACGGCTTCGTATATTTTGACAGCATGAACGCACACCTCATTCATTGTTCTTCTATTCATCCTAAACAAGTATATCATTTTCAACATAAATGGGCTTCATGCTCGTTCTTTTTATGTATTGATCAATTTGGAATACCATATGGGAATATCTTTCTTCCCGAAACAAAAAAATCGGCATTATCCCAAAGGACAATGCCGATTTTCCGGTGATTAGTCTTCAAAATTATATAATGCTGTTGATAAGTAGCGTTCACCGTTGGATGGAACAATCGCCAATACGTTAGATCCTTTGCCTAAACGTTTTGCAGTTTGAATAGCAGCGTAGATAGCAGCTCCAGAAGAAATACCGCATAGGATGCCTTCTTCACGGCCTACTTTACGTGCTGTTTCGAAAGCAGTTTCGTTATCAACCGGGAACACAGAGTTATAGATTTCAGTATTTAATACTTTTGGTACGAAACCTGCGCCGATACCTTGGATTTTGTGCGGACCTGGTTTACCTCCGGATAATACAGGCGAATCTTTAGGTTCTACCGCAATAATTTCAATGTTAGGGAATTTTTCTCTCAACACTTCGCCTGCGCCTGTAATAGTACCGCCTGTACCAACACCTGCAACAAATGCATCCAATTGTACCCCTGAATTTTCAAATGCTTCCACAATTTCCGGACCTGTAGTTAAACGATGGATTTCTGCGTTTGCAGGGTTTTCAAATTGTTGTGGCATGAAATAACCGTTTTCTTCTGCAAGAGCTGTCGCTTTTGCAATGGCCCCTTTCATTCCTTCAGGACCAGGTGTCAATACCAATTCAGCTCCATAAGCACGAAGCAATTTACGGCGTTCAATACTCATTGTTTCAGGCATTACTAGAATTGCACGATAGCCTTTTGCCGCAGCGATCATGGCAAGTCCGATACCAGTGTTCCCTGAAGTTGGTTCGATGATTGTGCCGCCTGGTTTTAATTTGCCTTCTTTTTCTGCCGCCTCGATCATTGCCAAAGCGATACGGTCTTTAACAGAGCTTCCTGGGTTGAAATATTCCAATTTAACCCAAACTGTTCCTTCGTCTTCAGTTGTTTGGTGGTTAAGTTTTACAATTGGCGTACGACCAACTAATTCAGTAATAGAATTATATAATTTGCTCATTCATGGTTCCCCTTTCAAATACCGACTATGTTTATAGGTTTTCATGTTTTAATATTAACAACAATTATTGGTTTTTGTCAATGAAAATAGAAGTGAAATTTTGTAAAAATTTTAAATGATAATTAATATTTATTCTCCATAGAACCATGAAACATTAAAATCTCTCCAAAACGTTTCGGGAGAAATGGTGGAAGGCAATTGTTCCATCGCCAAGACCCGTTTAATATGATCTTTTACCTCTTCAAATTCAAAGGATTTCCCATCCATCTTTTCAACGACTTGAACGATTCCATACCGCCCGTCTCTTAAGATGAAAGGTTTGCTGATTTCATTTTTCTCCAACTTCTGAACCGCTTTCAAAATGTTCGGATCCACATCTGACTGCTTTGAAATATAGCCAATATCGCCCCCCAAACTTGCCGATACCGGTTCAAGGGAACGCTCCTTGGCAAGCACCGAAAAATCGGACCCTTTTTCCAGTTCATCCAGAACTTTTTCCGCCTCTTTTTTGGTATTTACCACTATTAATTTTGCCCTGTATGTAGCCTGTATATTATAAAGCGATTCATTTTCTTTGTAATATTCTTTTAAATCTTTTTCATCGATCACGATATCCTTTGTTAATACTTTTTCCAATATCAGCTGGGACTTGATTTGATTTTTCAATTCTTTTTCATCTAATTGCGCAAGCGTTGAATCCATTTCGCTGGATGAAATCATTAAAGAGCGCTCTAAATCAATTTCTTCATCGGTTACGTCAATGTCATATTCTTTCGCTGCCTTTTCCATCACCTTTTCGTTGACCATGCGCTGCAATGTTTCCTTCCCGTAATAGCGCTCCATTTCAGCCATCCATTGTTGCCGGGTGATTTTTTCGCCATCAATGCGTGCAACAACGGTCTCATCATCGCCCGCATCCCCATCTACCAATGCAAATAGCCATAGGACAAACCAAAAAATGTTTCCTAAAAATAAAATGGCAAGCAAAGTCAGCACCGGTTTGGTTTTTAAGCGACGTTTTGATAGCGGCACATTCTGAACAGACCGATTATTTTGATTCATTCTTTGCCTGTATTTCACGGATAAAACCCTCTAACTCCTCTTTGCTAAAATAATATTTTTCCATACAGAAGTGGCATTGCGCTTCAGCTCCGCCATCTTCGTCAATCATTTCTTGAATTTCTTGTATTCCCAGGGATTGAATGGCCGCTCCAAAACGTTCCTTTGAACAGTTGCATTTAAATTGAATAGGCATTGTTTCCAAGACTTTTACATTTCCTTCGCCTAATACGGCTTCCAAAATTTGTTCCGGAGTATAGCCTTTCTCGATCATTTTGGAGATTGGTTCAACAGTTTTTAAACGGGTTTCAATGGCTTCAATGGTTTCTTCATCACACCCCGGCATTACTTGAATAATAAACCCCCCGGCAGCCAGGACGGAATTATCCGTATTGACAAGCACACCTAATCCCACTGATGAAGGGATTTGTTCGGAAGCCGCATAATAATAAGTGAAATCTTCGGCTATTTCCCCGGAAACAATCGGTGTCTGCCCTGAAAACATTTCCCTTACACCCAAGTCTTTTACAATTGTTATGCTGCCTTGGGTTCCAACCGCGCGGCGCACATCCAATTTCCCGGCTTCATTTAGCGGGAAATGGATATGAGGATTTGTAACATACCCCCTTACTTCTCCTTTTCCATTCGCATCGATCAGCACGATTCCTATTGGGCCGCCGCCTTCGATTTTGATTGTAATTTTATCATCCTGGTTCATCATGGACCCCATCATCACACCCGCTGTCAAAGCCCTGCCCAAAGCAGCAGTCGCAGTAGGCCAAGTATCATGCCTTTTTTGTGCTTCTCCGACTGTATTCGTTGAACGTGCTGCATAGGCACGTATCTTCCCGTCAAATGCCAACGCTTTTACTAAATAATCTTCCATATCAACATTCCTCTCTCCAGTTATTGATTTCTTTTATATATAATGTATAGCCCTTTTAATGTTAAAAACTTGTCCACGATATCAATCACTTTCGTTTCATTTGAAAAGAACTCGGCAAGTCCCCCTGTCGCAATCACCAAAGGTTCATCCTTGCTCTGCTCTTTCATGCGGTTGACAATTCCTTCAACCAGTCCGAGGAATCCGTAAAAAATACCAGATTGGATGGAAGCGACTGTATTTTTCGCAATCACATCCACCGGTTTGACAAGCTCGACCCGCGGCAATTTCGATGCCTTTGTAAATAGGGCATCCAAAGAGATTGTGACACCCGGGGTAATCGCCCCTCCTAGATAATGACCTTTTTCATTAATATAACTGAAGGTGATGGCCGTTCCAAAATCCACCACAATCAACGGCCTTGTCCCATATTCATGCACAGCTGCAACCGCATTGACGATGCGGTCTGTTCCAACTTCCCGGGGATTATCGCATTTGATATTTAAACCTGTTTTAACCCCTGGACCAACAAAAAGGGGGCTAATATGAAAATATTTCCGGCACATTTCTTCCAACACGTGCATGATTGGCGGCACGACAGAAGAAATGATGATTCCATCAATATCGCTGAAGGCGATTCCTTCATAGTTAAAAAAGGCATATAAATGCATGGCGTATTCATCAGCCGTTTTATTCTTTTCCATTTCCATTTTCCAATGGTGCGCCAATCGGTCATTTTGATAAACGCCTAAAGAAATTTTTGAATTTCCAACGTCAATTGCCAAAATCACTGCAATCACTTCCATTTTACGTTTGATGAAATAATACCATATTGCATGATGTTCGCTCAAAAAGATTCATCTTTCGCACAAAAAAAGCGGCACCAGGAATATTATTCTGATGCCACTAACACAATGTTTATTCCTTTTTCTCCCCGTTGAAACGATTCAAATCAGGGGAATCTCCTTTTGGTAAATCATCTGTCGTCGGCGCTTTCGGTTCACCGGCAACTTCTTGATGAATTTGCGCAGAGCCGGCCTTTTCAATGCTTGCTTCATTTGATTCAGAAGCAGACTCATTTTTATTTTCTTCTTGTTTCGGTTCCACTGTTGAGATTTTAACGGATTCTTCTTCCGTTTTTTCAGGCAAGCAGCCGTAATCGCGCAAGTGTTCAATTTGCTCTGCGTTTAATGTTTCATGTTCCAATAGGGCTTGCGCAATCCGATCTAATAAATCACGTTTTTCTGTCAGAATGCGTTTTGCCCGTTCATATTGCTCGGTCACAATTTTTTGCATTTCTTTATCAATTTCATAAGCAATCGCTTCAGAGTAGTTCTGATCTGTATTGAAGTCCCGCCCCAAGAAAACATTTCCGCTTTGAGGGGATCCGAATTGCAATTGGCCCAATTTCTCGCTCATGCCAAATTCCGTCACCATGCGGCGGGCAATTTCCGTAACTTTTTGGAAGTCATTATGAGCACCAGTGGAAATTTCCCCTAGTACAATTTCCTCTGCTGCCCGTCCTCCAAGAAGTCCGGTAATGCGATCCAGCAATTCTTCTTTTGTTTGGAAGAAACGCTCTTCTTTTGGAAGCATGATTGCATAACCGCCCGCTTGGCCCCGCGGAACAATCGTCACTTTGTGAACTTTTTCCGCTGAATCGAGCGTTAAACCGATTACAACGTGCCCTGCTTCATGATAAGCAACAAGTTTTTTCTCTTTTGGCGTATATGCTCGGCTTGTTTTAGCCGGTCCGGCAATTACCCGGTCACTAGCTTCGTCAATATCTTCCATATAAATTTTCCGCTTTCCTTTGCGCGTTGCAACTAGAGCCGCTTCGTTCAGCAAGTTTTCCAAATCCGCACCTGAAAAACCTGGCGTCCGTTGAGCGACGGCCTTTAAATCCACTTCTTCCGCAAGCGGCTTATTGCGCGCATGAACTTTAAGAATCGCTTCCCGTCCTTTGACATCCGGATAACCTACCGTGATTTGGCGGTCAAAGCGGCCTGGACGCAACAACGCTTTATCCAGGATATCCGGGCGGTTTGTAGCAGCAATAATGATTATTCCTTCATTTGCGCTGAAACCATCCATTTCGACAAGCAACTGGTTCAACGTTTGCTCACGCTCGTCATGGCCTCCGCCGAGACCTGCACCGCGTTGGCGTCCTACCGCATCAATCTCGTCGATAAAGATGATACATGGCGCATTTTTCTTCGCTGTTTCAAACAAGTCGCGAACGCGGGATGCACCCACCCCTACAAACATTTCAACAAAGTCTGAACCGGAAATGGAGAAGAACGGAACTCCTGCTTCACCTGCAACAGCCCGGGCAAGCAATGTTTTCCCGGTACCTGGAGGACCCACTAACAAAATCCCTTTTGGAATGCGTGCCCCCATCTCTGTAAACTTGCGGTGGTCTTTCAAAAATTCTACTACTTCCACCAATTCGGCCTTTTCTTCATCTGCTCCTGCAACATCCTCGAAGCGGACTTTTTTCTTATCCGCTTCATATAATTTCGCTTTGCTTTTGCCGAAATTCATCACTTTATTTCCTCCGCCCTGAGTTTGGCTCAAGAGGAAGAAGAATAAAATGATGATAATAATGAATGGTATGATGCCAGTGAAGAATTGTACCCATCCACTGGTTTCAGGAGCTGGCAAAAAACGTATATCCGGATTGTTTTTTACTGCATTATCTATTTTTTCCATCAGCGCTGGGTTGTTTTGAGGAAGGTTCACGGTGAAGGTTTGATCTTCTCCGCCTGCAAACTCGCCCTCTACAACAAAAACACCCGCATCCGGCTGAATGCTTAAAGATTTGATTTTTCCATTTTCTAAGGCGTTAATAAATTCGCCATAAGTCAATTCTTTTGACGGTTGGCTACCACCGTTGAAGGTGCCAAAAATACCGATCACGACAAGAAAAATTAATAAATAAAGTATGGTGTATCGGAATATTCGATTCATCCCCAGCCTCCTCACAACTTAACACAAAAACTATAAGTAAAATCTTAACATACCATTATTTCATCATACAATGAAATGCACTGATAATGTAGCGTTTTTGCTTTTTTGTCATTTTTTTGGCATGCATTCCGTTTAAAAGGAATATACTTCTCTTTTTAATATACCAATGTAAGGTAGATTGCGATATTTTTCCGCATAGTCCAATCCATAACCTACTACAAATCCATCCGGAACTTCAAATCCGACGATATCTGCTTTTATATCCACTTTCCGGCCGGATGGTTTATCCAGCAAGGTCACAATTTTAATGGAGTTGGCTTTGCGGTATTTGAACAAGTCCACTAAATAACTTAAGGTCAGCCCGCTGTCTATAATATCTTCGATGATGATGACATCCCGGCCTTCCACACTCGTGTTTAAATCTTTCAATATTTTTACCTCTCCTGAAGAAACCGTGGCATTTCCATAACTTGAAACATCCATAAAATCTATTTCAATATATGAATCGAACCTTTTCATCAAATCCGTCATAAATGGGATGGCCCCTTTTAATACACCGACGGCCAATGGAAATTTATCCTTATATTCTTCAGTCAATTGTGCTCCAATTTCTGCAATTCTTTCTTGTATTTGATCTTCTGTAAACAATATTTTTTCGATATCATTATGAATCATGGTGTTCCTCCTAGCGCGAATAACAATTTCAAAACGACAGTTAGAATAATGAAACAAATTCATGTGAATTGCCCTTAAAAAGAATTATAGCCATTTTTAATGAATATTTAAAATAAACCTCATTTATTGTTAAAAACTTTTTGAATAATCATGACCATATCATCGTTCATTCTTTTCGCTTTGGAGAAGCGATGGTTCGCTCGGATCCCTACTACTGCTAGGATTTCATCTTTCGAATCAACTAGGATCGGCCAATCATCTCTTTCGATTAAAGGGATTTTTTCATCAATAAAAAGGCGGGATAAACGTTTTGCCTCATGCATGCCTTTTAAATGTATCCGGTCCCCTTCTTTCCGATTTCGAACTTTAAGAGGAAAAGCGATGCTATCAGAATTGAAATAGTAAGAAGCAGTGGCATTTTGCTGGAAGTTGGCCGTTTCATCGGAGATTTTCCCTATGTATAAACGGAAACCGTTGAAAACGTTCCATTCTCCAATTTCAACTGTCTGAATGCTGTCATCAGCTTTTGATGCCCGATATTTAAAGAAGGTAATAATATCATAACTTCTGTTTGCTATATATTGGTCTGGCAGATGAATCATTGCATTCCCTTCTTGGGATTTGCATAATTCCAGAATTTTACTGCAAATGGAAAAACCTTTGTCATCCGAAAAACGATAAAGATAGTTTAATAGTATTAAAATGATTCTCCTTTGTAAAGCAAGTGGCTCTTTTTGAAGACGTTGAATATGTAATATAAAGCCGTCCCCCGCCTTTTCCACAACAAAAGAAAATCGGCTGAGGGCGAGCTCATTCAAATATTCGTCATCTTGCTGCAAACTTTGGGACAATTGAAACGCATGAACCGCAACTTGAGGGTTCTCTTTTTTCAATAACGGGACAATATGATGGCGGAACCGGTTGCGGGTATAATCGTCCTTCAAATTGCTCGCATCCTCCCGGAAAGTGCCGCCTTGACCCTCCAAATATTTCCTGATTTCTTCCTTTGTCACTGTCAAAAATGGACGGATAATCGTCCCGGCGGCAAATGTCCGTTTGGAAGATATGCCTTTGAAACCTCCGACACTCCCCGATCTTGTCAGTGCCATCAGCATGGTTTCCAACTGATCATCCGCATGATGGGCCGTTACCAGCTTGTTAATTTTGTGTTGTTTCATCATTTCTGCAAAATAGGCATAACGCTCCCTGCGACAGACGGCCTGAGCGTTCCCGCCTTCTTTTTTTAATATCTCCGGAATCGGAATGCTCGTGCTGAAAATAGGGAGATTCTTTTCTTGGCAAAACCGCTCCACAAATAATCGATCTTCATAGGAAACTTCCCCTCTTAACATATGGTCCACATGGGCTACATACAAGTCAATTTCCCATATTTTTTGAAAATGAAGAAAAAAATGGAGAAGACCCATGGAATCAACGCCGCCGGAACAAGCGATGAGAAGACGGTCTCCCGCTTCGACCAGTTGTTCTTCTTCTATAAACTTTTGCACTTTCTTTTCAAATGATAAAGTTGCCATCTTCTCACCCCGTTTTCATGAATTGGCCGGTCTAAATACAGCCCATTTGGGCGCAACGTGAGATACATTATAGATGATGACCGTGCAATCATCCTCTACTTCATATTTACCCTGATAGCTGTCCATGACGTCGTAAAGCAGGGCTTCAATCGGGATTCCTAAACGGATTTTGGATTTGATCAATTCAACAAAAAACTGTTCTTGTTCATCCCAATCATACTTGCTGGAGAATAACCCGTCAGAAACCATTACGACATAATCATCCGCCATCAAGTTAACTTTTTCTGTTTCAATCGAGAATACCGGCATAAAACCTACCGGAGCCGAAGATCCTTCCACTTTTATCAGACGATCTCCGCGCAAAATATACGTGGACATGCTTCCCGCTTTCCAGGACCACAATTCTCCCTTTTGCAAATCCACCAATGCAAAATCAATCGTCGCATACATATCCACTTCTCGATTTAAACTGAGCACATAATGCAACGTATGCATGGCAGTCTCCGGATTCATATTATAGCTTAAACATTCTCTCATCAACCGCACAAGACGTCGGCTTTCCCGCTTCGCTTCACGGCTGTGCCCCATGCCATCCGATAACATGACGGCCACCAGTCCGGGATGAATATGGAAAATGGCATGGGAATCCCCGGAGACTGCGTTGGAATGTTTGGCTTTACTATATATATCATACTGTATTTTGTATCGGACGGCAGAACGAAATCTCACTTGGAAATGTTTAAATGGCTTTTGATGATTGGAGATCCGATCCACTTGAAACGGTTCGGAAAACACTTCGTAAAGAACAGGCAAAATCATTCGTTCGCACAATAAATATAAATCATCTTTATCCTGGGTGTTCACAAAAGAGCAAACGATGACCCGCTCACCCACTGTATTGTTCAACACATCAATTTGAAAACAATCAATATTCGCCCTCTTAAATTCCTGGCCCAATTCCTCTTCGACGGTTTTGAAAGAAAGTGTTTCATTTTTCATATCTTCCATCAGTTTATTTAAGTGATTGCTTAAATCCCTTAACTGCAGCGCAATCATTTTTTTCCCATGATAGAATTGCCCATTCATTTTGTCGTTATACAACTGATAATCAAGTTCTTCCAGCAATTTCGACGATTTTACGCATTTCGCCCTGATCAGCTCTTCCGTTTGCATCTGTTCCGCTTCGCTTAATCTCGATTTTGCATGGAACCATCTCCGTATATTCTCATCCATGCCGATATTATTTTCTCCCCAACACCGCTCATATCGGAAACAACTCATGCAAGTGGCGCACGGCTCTATTTTCCTCATGCCGCTTACATGTTCTGTCGATGTAAAATGGTCAAACACCAATTCTTTCATAAACAAAACAAAACGCTGAAACGTCTCCAATTTTTCCGTTGTATGTTCCGTCAGCCATTGCTGCCGTTTCAAGAGCACTTCATCCCGTTTAGGACGGATGATGTTTTCCAAAAAGCCCAGCATTTTTTGAGGCAGTAATAAAAAGACGACTCCCGCAATCAACATGGAAACAAAGTATACGCTATCAAGGGGCAGTGTCGAATCATAAAAAAAGAAAAAAATGCTCGGAATAAAACTTCCCAGTACAACCCCTGTCCTTCCCAATCCTTTAAAGAGACCGCTCGTTACACCCGTTAAAGAATAGACGGCAATCATGCCTGTAAAAGAAAGTTCCGAAATCCCCACCAATGCCCCGATAATGGTGGATACGCTTGATGCAACGGTTACTCCGCCAGCAATCGCGGCAATCAAAATGGATAAATGCATGACGAATGTAAACAACGAGAAATAAGAGATGGTCAGGGCGTGCATCCCGGTAAGCACAACCGCCAAAATCACCAGTCCCGCTCCTATGCGTTCATAACCCCATGCAGCGGACCAAAATCGGTACGGTTCCACAAAAAACAGTTTCACAAAGATTGTCATGAAAAACGCCAAAATCATTTCATAATAAACATACATTTGGACGATCATAGGAGGGATGCCCATATGCGCCAATCCTTGCCATAAAAACTGCCCAAAAAAGACAGCAAAAGCCACAGCAACAGCTGCGGGCGGCTTCCAATACCGAAAACGCGTCAGCAATTCGTAAATGCCGAGCTGAATTAACAATATGAACCCCTGTCCGAAACTCAAACTAAGGGCGCCCGCGAGTCCGCCAACAAACACAGCCCACTTTTCATTTTCATATCGTTGCCGTACAATTGCCCACAATGGCAATAAAAAAGGGACTGCAGCTTCAAACATGACCGCTCTTGCAAGAAAAAAAGCCAAAAGGAAAAAGAACGAATGAATAAGGACGCTCATCTTTTTGATAGAAAAACGGGCAAACCGATCTGGCCATGACATTTTTTCATTGAGTATTTGAATATTTGACATATTCCATCCCCCTTTAGAGATATTGTTGCGCTCTATTATAAAAAATTGGGGATGTAAAATTTGTCTAGTACTGCTCTAGTTTTAAAAATTTGTTCGACGAATTGCTTAATAACTTAACAAATTATTTTCTTTCGCAAGTTGTGTCGCTTTTCATCAATATTTATTTGATTGCAATAACAGTTTTTTATGACAACATAATATTGTATGGGTATTAAAAACTTTTTAGATATAACTCCTAAAAGCTTTCTCGCCCCACTAAATTGGCGTCAATCTTTGAAGCGCAATGCATTTACGAAACATATGCTCGGCAAAAACAAGTGAAATGGGTACTGATTTTATAAAAAAAAGTCGACTATTGGCAGGAAATAGTCGACTCTTTTTTACGGTTAACCGATGATGTTACCTCTATATTTTGACAATTTATTTACGCTAAACTTCTTCACTTAATAGACAGCAAACTACCCTCTTCTTGCGCCACGTCCACCTCGTTTTGACTCAGTTGCGCGTCTTAATGAAGCAAGACGCTCATCACTATCTCTTAAAAATTTTGCCAATTTTTGTTCAAAGCTTTCTCTCGATTGACGTTCATTTCGTTCATTTGAACGGTGGTCTCGACGTGGTCTTTGAGGACGGTCAGGTCTTTCTGATTGGTCTTTAGCCTTTCTGATGGAAAGTCCAATTTTTCCATCCTCTTCTACATTTAACACTTTTACTTCCACAATATCTCCGACTTTGAGATGATCGTGGATGTCTTTTACGTAGTTATCAGCTACTTCGCTAATGTGGACAAGGCCCGTTCTACCATCTGGCAGCTCAACAAATGCTCCAAAATTTGTAATTCCTGTGACCTTCCCTTGTAATTTGCTGCCTACTTCAATTGACATAAAAAAAATGCTCCTCCTTAAAAATTTAGCGGCTAAAACTAAGCCAGAATTTTTGTTATATATAGATTATATACGAGCAAAAAAAAATGTAACTGCTCTCTTTCATTATAGCCGACAAAAAAAGAGTGTCAACAAGACAACTCTTTTTTCGGCATCTATTTTTTGAATTTTATCATCACTTTTTACAAAAATTTCTTTTTGTCAGAAAAATATTATGAAGGTCCGATAAACATTATTTATCACTATTTTCTTTATGCTTTTCCTCTTCTTCAGCTGATTTTTCATCTTTATCTTTTTTTTCCTGATCCTTTTTTGGAATCGTAAAAATGATTTCTCCTTTATCGGACAAGAAATACTCTTTGCGGGCCAGTTTTGCAATATATTCGTCATCTTCCAGCTTCTTTATTTGCAATTTTAGTTGCTCCTGTTGTTTTTTTACTTCTTCCAGCTCCGCCAGCATCTTCTCTTTTTGCGCTTCTTTTTCCGCCAATCTTTCGTTTTGGTTCAAAATCATGCCCATCAAACAAACCAGGACGACGGATGCGATAATGAAAAATGCTGTCAGCCTTCTTCTCAATCCTATTTTCTTCTTTACCTTTTTTTCCAATTGGCGGTCCGCTGTACGAACGTAATCATTTTCGATTTTACGAACATTCATGGTTTGTTTCCGATGATAGCCATTACCCACATCCGTCACCTCCCGAAAATTCACTATAATGTCATTATACCTTAGTTATGGTTGCTTTTTGAAGATGGCTCTTTTCATGTTTATAAATTTTCTTTGAAAAGGTTTTTGGATGATGGTCCAAAGTTTATAGAACGGCCAAATGAATATCTTGATGATTCGTACAAGCAGACGGATCATTCCCCGGATCATTTTGAAAACAAAGTTGATAAAGGCGATGATCGGCCGAACGATCAACATAATGAACAGCCGGCCAAGAAATCGGAAAAATGGCTGAAATATCGATTCATAAAGAAAGATGCCTAAGATTTGTGATAATGGGTCGACTAAACGCCACTCTCCACCCTTTATGATGAAAATGATATAAAAGCTGGCAACACCTAATAAAGCCCAGACGATGATTTCGAGAATCCAAGATATTTTTCGTAATAATGACTTGGGAGCCAAGGCGCTGATGCAGATTCTTGTTGCGTCAATAACCGCGCCAATAAGGATGCCGCTCGCCGCCATTATTACGATGCTGAAAAATTGTTCGTTGACCGTCATCCAAACAATTTATGGAGAAAGCCTTTAGCCAACCCTGCGTCGTCATCATCGTATTGAAGAGCTTTGACATTGCCTTCCAATGTCAATAACCCTTTGTCCACATCCAAATGGACAATGCGCAATTCTTCCCCCCGAATGAGCAGATGACCTTGGGAAGTCCGTACGTAAAATTCCTCCTGATCGAATCTTTCAATTTCCTTTACTGATGTCATATCCAATCTTTTTCTATTTCTCACAGTCACAAGGTGATCACCGGAAGTGATAGTATAATTGTTTTCCTGATGTAATTGTGTCATAATCCGTTCCTCCTTCTAATGGTTTGTTCTGTTCACTTTATGCGGGAAATAAAAAAAGCATGACAACAAACCCGTGCCATGCTATAAAAAAATATTTTTTCTTCTCTCTTTATCTTCTTCATCATCAATAAATTCTGGTTCGATTTTATCCAGTTTTTCTTCCTTGATGATGGTATACATTTTGCCGGCCTCTTCTTTACGGACATTTTCTTTAATTTCTTCAANCCGGACAGTGACGATTTTTTGTCCAAAACGGATAGTCAGTTCATCGCCGGCATTGACATCGGTAGAAGCTTTTGCCACTTTTCCGTTGATGGTGATTCGTCCTTGATCCGCCACTTCTTTTGCCAATGTGCGGCGTTTAATTAATCGGGATACTTTTAAAAACTTGTCTAGTCGCATAGGCTACTCCTTTTCTAATTGTTTTGCTTCATTCCAAAATTCGTCCAATTGTTCCAATGTAAAATCTTCGAAAGATTTTCCGCTCTTTCTTACCTGTTCTTCGACAAATCTAAACCTTTTTGCAAATTTTTCATTGGCGTGAATCATCGCTTCCTCAGGGGAGATTTTATAAAAACGGGCGATATTGACAAGAGTGAACAATACATCCCCAAACTCATCCAATATAGTGTCATTTGTACCTTTCTCTAATTCATTGCGAAATTCCTGCCATTCCTCTTCAAATTTCTTGATCGCTCCGGCTGCATCAGGCCAGTCAAAGCCGACTGAAGCGGCTTTTTTCTGATAATTATAGGACGTTTGCAATGAGGAACCAGGGCGGTATTCTCCTTTAAGCAGCGATTCCTCCTGTTTGCCCTTCTCTTTCTTTTTAATTTCCTCCCAATTCAATACGACTTCATCGGCATCTTTTACGCTGATGTCGCCAAAAACATGCGGATGGCGGCGAATCATTTTCCCGGAAATACTTTCTAATACTTCCTCCAAATTGAAGTAACCTTCATCTTCTCCGATTTGGGCATGCAAAAACACTTGNAACAAAATATCCCCGAGTTCTTCCACCATGCCAAAATCGTCTTTTTCATCGACCGCTGCAAGAAACTCATGAACTTCTTCGATCAAATATTTTTTTAAGCTTTCATGGGTTTGCTTGCGATCCCACGGGCAGCCGTTCGGGCCGCGCAACGTCGCAATGATCCTTCTGAAAGTCGTCCAATCTTTTAAAGCATCCAAATCGCTTTTTACCGGCGGAACATAAACCGTTGTCAAGTTATTGAGTTCCACCGTCTGATCCAATTCATATAGCGGCACGGTTTGAAGCTGTTCATTGCTGGATCCCGCACCGGTAATAACCGTGACCGGATAATCATCCCTGTATTTTTCCATCAATTTTAATTTTACCTCGGAAGCGCTGAACTGGTCATACACTTGGGCAATCAGCACATGGCAACGCATATTGACATCATGGATGGAGAAACTTGTTCCATCCAACAATTGGAATCCTTCAATGGGATCAATTTTTAACGCGGTGAAAATGGCATCTAAAAAGCTTTGTCCCCCTTCGATGGAAATTTGGACTTTGCCTTGTTTTTCAGCCTCAATCAGCATTTGCACCGTTTGTTCCGCCACTAAAGGATGCCCGGGAACGGCATAGACCACTTGCCCGTCCTTCGCGGCTTCTACCAAACGTTCAACAATTTCCTCGTATACAGGCTGAAAAGCATCATGTTTTTCGTATACTTCATCGAAACTTTCAAATCGCAATCCTTCCTTTTGCAATTCCGCAAGAACAGGGTGATCCATTGTACGAACGAACACTTTTTTTGCTTCTTTCAATTTTTTATACACGCCCATTGGCAATTGTTCATAATCCGACGATCCGAGTCCAACGATTGTAATCTGCATACAACCACCTACTTTCGATTATTTAACCAAAGCTGATAAGCGGCCATCCGGCGTCCCAAAGGGATGAAGAACCATTCTTTTTCCGAAAGCATCCGGGATTTTGCCACAAATGTCAAAAATACAAAAGCTCCTACCGCAATCAAGATCATGCCGAAAACGGCGGCTTCCATTCTGCTGTTGCCAAAGATTCCCCCAAACACGCCGAAACATTGATCGATTATGATGACTGCGATGGCCATGGCAATGCTTGCACCGCTTAATTTTATGTAAAAATCCCAAGGAGCCAATTGGACAAATGTTAATTTTTTTAAATAAACCGCCATTAATATTGCAGCTATAAATAACATCGCCGTACTAGCGACAGCCGATCCTAAAACATTCCAAACGGGAACAAGGACAACATTCCCGATTGCTTTGAAAATGATGGCACCTGTCAAAATAACAAAGGGCACCTTCAATTTTCCCATTCCTTGCAAAATGGCCGTAAATGTCAGAATGATCGAGAGCGGAACAATTTGCAAAACAAAGACTGACAATACCTTCTGCAAGGAATTGGTTTCAAACAACATCTCATTTACATATGGCATGACAATGACGAGGCCAAGCGAAGAGGCTACGCCAAACAAAAGCGCCGTGCGATAAGTCAATTGAATAAAAGGCTTCGCTCCTCTTCCGGTTTTCTTTTTGGACTGAATCGCCACAAGAGGAACAACCGCAATCGACAGCGAGGAAGCAATTACAATCCCTAATTGAACGAGGGGTTGTCCACGGTCATAAATCCCTTTCATTTCCTTGGCCGATTGGGCATCGATTCCGCTTTCCACCATCAATGAATACACAGTAAAGGAATCAATGAGCTGAAAACACAGAAGCAACAAACTGCTCATGCTGATGCTGATGCTTAAAACGGTCACTTCTTTGATGATCGGCCATTTCTTTTCCCGGCCCCTTGCATGTTGAAATAAAGAAAGATTGAATACTTTTCTAAAGTAATGAACCATTAAAAATACTCCTGCCGCTTCTCCGGCCACGGTTCCTAACACAGCCATATTCCCCGCGGAATAAAGGGAACCCGAAACAGCCATCACGAAAAAAGCTCCTGCCAAAATAATGGTCACACGGATCAATTGTTCAAATACTTGGGCTTTCGCAACGGGCGCCATCTCCCCCCGGGACTGGAATGTTCCTTTCATCAGCGCCAAAAACGGCATAAACAACGTCACAAAAGCGCCTGTTCTTAGGAGTGGGGACAACTCTTCATCCCCCATCCAATCCGCCAGTAATTCCGCCCCAAAAAATAAGATTGAAAAAAACATCAACGACAAACCTGACAGATATAAAAATACCGTTCTAGCAATGATGCCTTTTTTTCGGATGGCATCCCGGCCGAGCTCCGCATCTGCCAGCATTTTTGAAATGGCAACGGCAAATCCGCCCGATGTCCATGCAACAAAAAATGATATAAACGGATAAACTTGCTGGTAAATGTAAAAGCCGGCATCTCCCACTAAATTTTGAAAAGGGACCCGATAAATTGCACTCAGCACTTTTACAATAAGAGCCGAGACGGTTAAGAGCAGTGCCCCCTTCATATAGCCTTTCAATCCGATCGAATTTGACATATTTGTTTTCTCTTTCCTTTCTTCACATAAGAAAGTATACCAAAGACTCTTTCAAATAATAAAACAACTTTCCTATTTCCCGATAACAAAAAAATAATCCATCTGTTATTCTTCCAATATTTTCTTATTTTTTTCAATAACACTAAAAAAAACATCATTTTCCCCTTAAGAGAAAATGATGTTTTTTCATAATGTTTGTTTCCAAATTCTTTCTAATTCTCCATTTGCTTTGCCAAGAAATGAGCCGCCGTTTCCGCTGCTTTTTGCTCCACTTCGCTTAAATAATGGACTTTTGAAAGAAGATACACTGCCCCAATTGTGTCGCCGTTTACCACAATCGGTGCCACGCAATAGGATTTTACTTGTTCGAATTGGCCTGGCACCAACTCAATTGTTGTTTCCTGTTTTTCCAATACAATATTCCGTTGTTTCATAAATTCCTCCGCAAAAGGTGAAAGACGGCGATTTGTGTAATCTTTTTTCGACAATCCTGCCACTGCAATCATTTCATCACGATCGCTGATTAAAGCAGGAGTGCCTATTGTTTCATACAAAGATTCTACATATTCTTTTGCAAACTCGCCTAAATCATTAATAGGTGAATATTTTTTTAGAATAACTTCCCCTTCCCGGTCAGTATAAATTTCCAAAGGATCTCCTTCTCGTATCCGCATGGTTCTGCGGATTTCTTTCGGGATTACAACACGACCTAAATCATCAATTCGACGAACTATTCCTGTTGCTTTCATCTACGCTGCCTCGCTTTCTGAAGTCTTAATTTCACAAATAGTATGCTTAATCTTTAGGCAAAGTATGCAAAAAATACATGCGGAGGATTTTGTGTAAAATGTTTTTATTGCATCGAAAAATTGTAAAATTAATATGCCCCAAAAATTTTAAAAATATAACAATTTAATGAAAAACAAGCAAAATATTGGGGTAAACAAAATGACCCAAATGAGTATTTGGGTCATGTTTACAGTCTTATTTTGCTTCCTGTTCCACTACATTATTCTTCCTTGCTTTATAAATAATTTCAGCCACTTGCTCCAGCACATCCAACGGTTCGTTGTTTCCGCATTTTTTCCCGTCGATGGTGATCGTCAAAATCGGTCCGTCCATGCTAAAACCAACCGCTTTTTCAAACTTCATCGTTTCCGAAACAACGACTGAACCATCGAGATTTCTTGTGCCTTCTTCAGAAAACACAATTGAAATGATTTTCTGCTTTTCTTTTATCGAAACAATGCCGGATTTGCCTGCCCATGCTTTTATCCGCGCTATGCGCAAAAGTCTTTCCGTTTCGGGAGGCATGTCGCCAAACCGATCGTGCAGTTCTTCGACAATTTCATGATAATCTTCCGGGTTTTCCATCGCTTTAATCCGCTTATACATTTGAATTTTTTGATATCCGTCAGGAATATATTTATCAGGGATATATGCATCTACATGCAAAATAATCTCCACTTCTTCCTTCTCTTCGCGTTTTTCGCCTTTTTGTTCGGCAATAGCCTCTTCCAGCAACTGGGTATACAAATCAAATCCCACCGTATCGATAAATCCGTGCTGCTGGGCCCCGAGCAAGTTTCCGGCACCGCGAATGGAAAGGTCGCGCATGGCAATTTTAAAACCTGATCCCAGCTCCGTAAATTCTTTAATCGCCTGAAGACGCTGCTCCGCCACTTCCGTTAATACTTTATCCCGCTGATACATGAAATACGCGTACGCCACCCGGTTCGATCTTCCTACGCGGCCGCGCAATTGATAAAGCTGGGAGAGCCCCATTTTATCTGCATCCTGGACAATCAGCGTATTGACATTCGGCATATCGACGCCGGTTTCAATAATTGTCGTTGTCACAAGCACATCAAATTCACCGTTTAAAAAGTTCAAAATCACGGATTCCAATTGGGATTCAGACATCTTTCCATGGGCATATCCGACGCGGGCCTCCGGTACGAGTGTCTGAATTTCTTCCACTTTTTTCGTCATATCTTCCACGCGGTTATATAAATAAAATGTTTGGCCTCCGCGGGCAATTTCTCTTTCGATGGCTTCCCGCACCAACGCCGGGCTGTACTCCATCACATACGTTTGGACAGGAAACCGGTTTTGCGGAGGTGTTTCAATAACCGAAAGGTCCCGAACGCCGATCATGGACATATGGAGGGTTCTTGGAATCGGTGTGGCCGTCAACGTCAATACATCTACGTTCGTTTTTAATTGTTTGATTTTTTCTTTATGGGCAACACCAAATCGTTGTTCCTCATCGACAATCAATAATCCCAAATCTTTGAAAGCAACATCTTTCGAAAGAAGCCGATGGGTCCCGATGACGATATCCACCGTTCCATCTTTTAATCCCTTTATTGTTTCCGCCTGCTCTTTTCTCGTGCGGAAGCGGCTGAGCAATCCGACATTAATCGCATACCCTTCGAATCTCGCGCAAATGGTTTCGTAATGCTGCTGTGCTAAAATGGTCGTCGGGACAAGGAACGCTACTTGTTTTCCATCCATAATCGCTTTAAAGGCCGCGCGGATGGCCACTTCCGTTTTCCCATATCCTACATCTCCGCAAATAAGCCGGTCCATTGGTCGTTCCCTTTCCATATCCCGCTTTACTTCCATGATGGTCCGAAGCTGGTCTTCCGTTTCTTCATAAGGGAATGCACTTTCAAATTCCCGTTGTTCATCCGTATCCGGAGAAAATGCATATCCCTTTTCCGCTTCCCGTTTTGCATAGAGTTTAATCAGTTCTTCGGCAATATCCTTCACAGCGGAGGAAACTTTCGCCTTCGCTTTTTTCCATTCCGTACCGCCCAGCTTATGGAGCTTTGGTTCTTTCCCTTCCGAAGAAACATATTTTTGGACTAAATCGATTTGATCGACGGGCACAAATAATTTATCATCGCCCCGGTAACGAATATGGAGGTAATCTTTATGGGTTCCGTTTACTTCAAGGGTTTGGATGCCGAGATATTTCCCAATTCCATGATGAACATGGACNACATAGTCTCCCGGTTTGATTTCTGTATAGCTTTTGATTCGTTCCGCATTGGTCATTTTTTGAGGACGGGTTTTTCTGCGTTTCGTTTGCTGCTTGAATAATTCATCATCTGTTACAATGACAATGCGTTGCAATCCCAATTCAAATCCGGAAGTCAGTTGGCCTTCCACCAGGAAAATACCTTCTCCGGAAGGCGGTCCTATAATGGCATCAATCTCGTAATCTTCCAACATATTTTTTATTTTCTCTAAACGTTCTTTCTCTGCCACGATAATCACGGTGAATTTTTCTTGTTTCCAACGCTCAACCTCATTTTTCAGAAGAGACATTTGCCCGTGAAACTGTTGCATCGGCTTGCAAGAAAAACTCATGGTCTGGTCAAAACGGATGCCGGTAAAACTGCGGGTAAACAACATAAAGTGGACTTTCGGCAAATCTAGTTTTGAAAATATTTTTTTGAAAGAGTAAGAAGGTTGAACATCATGGACCATTTTCCCTTCCTCAATCAATGAAATGAACCACTCTTCCTCTTCCCTCTCCCAGGCTTCGCATACCTCTTGAATTCTTCCCAGCTCATCAAATAAAACGATGCCGTCTTTTGAAAAATAATCTCCTAAAAATGCCGGATGGTCATATAATAAAGAACCGTACTTGGTTACATGGTCGGGCAAATTTCCTTGTTTGAGCATTTCTATATCATACTGGATGTTTTCATATAACGCCTCTTTTACTTCCTGTTTTTTTACCTTTTGTATGCTTTTTGCCAGCGCCTTTTCAAGACGTTCAGCCAATTCACTGCGCTGATCCATTGTAAGCAGCAATTCAATGGCCGGAAGAATACGGCATGACTCCAATTTTCTAATGGAGCGTTGATCATCGGCAGAAAATTCGCGAATGGAATCGATTTCCGTATCAAAAAGCTCAATACGAAATGGTGACTCTGCATATGGTGGGTAGATATCCAGTATTCCTCCACGCAATGCAAACTCACCTGGGGTTGTTACCATCTGACTTCTTGTATAACCCATTTCAACTAATTTCGAAAGCCATTGGTCTATATTAATTTCTTGTCCGACATGTGCTTCTAAAACATTTTGTTTCCATTGCCCTACAGGTGTCATCAATTTTCTCATACCTGCAACAGGGATGACATAGATTCCGACTTCTTCCCTTGCCATGTGATCAAGTGCGGAAATTCGTCCCGCCCTAAGTTCCGGCGATGTAATGGTCATATCCGCCGCAATAAATTCATCGGCTGGATAATAATGGATGTTTTCTTCCCCTGCAAGAGATGTTAAATCATCTACCAACTTTTGCGCTTGCAACAGGCTGGGGGAAATGATATATAATGGCCGTTTTAACTCTCTGAAAAGTGCATCAATTATAACGGCACGGGCACTGGCGTTCAATCCTGTAATTAATTGCGACTGTACCGCATGGTCTTTCAAATTGTGAATCAGCTTATTTATATGTTTATCTTGAGAGATTAATTGCGAAATTACCCGCATACAGGTACCTCCTTCCGATAAGACGAACTTCCCGTATATGTAATCTATGAATCCATTAGACATGCCGTTCACTACTAAAAATGAAAAATATTGGAAAAGCCTTGGACTTTATCGCCCAAAGCGTACTTTCATTGAATCCATTTATTTAAAGCATAATAATCAGGGAATTGCCGCAACGATTCTTCGCAATGTTCGCAAATGCAATGTATGATTGTTTCTCCCAGTTCGTCCTTTTCAATAAATTCTTCAATTTCTCCAACTTCAAACAAATGAATCTTGCGAATCGTTTCTTCTTCGTTAAAAGGCAAAGAACCTAATTCCGTATTGCAATATCTGCAACGATAACGAACAGCCATACTGGACCTCCTTCAAGCTCGGGTATATTCCAAGTATAGACTGTTCAGTGAACAATTATGCACCTCAATTCATTGATGGAAAGGGGAATTAATTAAATTCGTTCATGACATCAATAAACTTTTTGGATTGCCACAATTCGCAAGCTTGAACCACTTTTTCAACCGCCTGTTCAATCAACGGCTCCTCTTCTTTTGAAAATTTGGAAAGAACATAATCAGGAACTTTCATGCCGGCTGGAGGACGGCCAATCCCAACACGAATGCGTTTAAATTCCTGCGTTCCTAGATGCTGGATGATCGATTTCATCCCATTATGTCCGCCGGCGCTTCCTTTTTGGCGAAGCCGGAGTTTTCCGGTTTCTAAATCCAGATCATCGTAAATAACAACTATATCATCAATATCTATATCGAAGTAATCAACGATCGGCCGGACACATTCGCCGGATAAATTCATGAAAGTCAACGGTTTTAACAACATGACTTTCCCTTCAGGACGATGGGCAATGGCATACATGCCTTTAAATTTCGTTTCTTTTAGCGGCACATTCCACTTCGCGGCTAAAGCATCCACACACATAAACCCGATATTATGACGTGTCCCTTCATACTGCTTTCCGGGATTTCCCAAACCAACAATCAGTTTCATGAAACCATTCCTTTTATTATATCTAATCGTTGCTTATTTTATCACATAATATCAAAGTGTTCCTACTTAAAAGAAATATCTCGGCCCGCAAATTAAACGCAAGAAAGGGTTGTCCAAACATCTTGGACAACCCCGTTTTTTTACGCTTGCGATTCAGGAGCTTCTGTAGCTTTGATATCCTGGTTGTCATTGTCACCTTGGCCTGCATCCCGGGCAGTCGCCGGTGAAGTGACTGTAAAGACGGTTACGTCATCGCCTTCTATAATTTGATAATTCACTCTTTCCCGTATATCGCTTACAAAAAGTGTATCTCCAATACCTAAATTCGAAATATCAATATCGATTTTTTCCGGAATTTCAGCCGGTTTCACTTTGATTTTCAATGTATCCAAAATTTGCGTCAATACTCCGCCTTCTTTTACGCCGACGGATTCTCCAACCGCATGGATTGGCACTTCAACTTCCACTTCTTCTTCCATGTTTACAGATAAGAAATCAATGTGCAATACTTTTCCGTTTAATCGGTCTCTTTGCACTTCCTGAATAAGTGCCTTTACTTTTTTTCCTTCCACATCTAAATCGAAAACACCCGTTCTTCCTCTTTTTTGGACTTCTTTCGCCACTTCCTTATAATCGACTGCGATTGGAGTGTTTTCGATATTGTAGCCGTAAATAACGGCAGGTACTTTTCCTCCTTTTCTAAGTTGGGACAACTCTGAACGCACACCAGTTTTACGTTTTGTCGCTTGTAATACTGTGCTCATAATTTCAACCCCTCCTATAGAAAATTGCGGACTATACCCACTTTTAATTATAGTCCACTTTTTGAAAGTTTCCATTCATTGCACAATTTTTTAGAAAAGCTCTTATACTTCATCATTCTTTCCAAAATAAAAAAAATGTAGACAAATTCGTCCCGGAATTTGTCTACATTTTGGTTTTTAATCAAATAAAGTGCTTACGGATTTGTTTTCATAGATGCGGGAAATCGCTTCCGCCATTAATGGAGCTACCGATAATTGAGTAATTTTTGAAATCATTTTTTCCTCAGGCAGCTTGATTGTATTTGTAACGACCAATTCTCTAATGACGGAATTTTGAATCCGTTCAATCGCCGGACCTGACAGCACCGGATGCGTGCAGCATGCATAGACTTCCTTCGCGCCGTTTTCAATCAATGCGCTTGCACCGATTGTGATGGTGCCTGCTGTGTCAATGATATCATCAATTAAGATACAGATTTTCCCTTCCACATTTCCCACGATATTCATGACTTCCGCAACGTTAGGTCTTGGCCGGCGCTTATCGATAATGGCAATCGGCGCTTTCAAGCGTTCAGCCATTTTGCGGGCTCTCGTTACTCCACCATGGTCCGGAGAAACGATAACTACCTCATCTTCAGAGAAGTTTTTGGATTTAAAATAATCAGAGAGCAACGGAACCGCCATTAAATGGTCAATCAATATATCAAAGAATCCTTGAATTTGTGGAGCATGTAAATCAATTACGATTACCCGTGTCGCACCGGCAGTTTCCAATAAGTTTGCCACTAATTTGGCAGTAATCGGTTCCCGCGCTTTTGCTTTCCGATCTTGTCGGGCATAACCATAATACGGCATCACAACATTGATTGTGCGGGCAGATGCCCGTTTTACGGCATCAATCATGATTAACAATTCCATTAAATGTTCATTTACGGGATGGGAAGTTGATTGGACAATGAACACGTCGCAACCGCGGATACTTTCTTCAATATTAATTTGAATTTCCCCATCACTGAAGTGTTTAACGGAACATTTCCCCAATTCTACACCCATTAATTCCGCAATTTCTTGTGCTAATGGATAATTGGAATTCAAAGAAAATATTTTCAACTTTGTGTCAGCATATGAATACGGCATGATGGCCTCCTAATTACTTTAATTTTTTTGCATAATCGATTTTATTGGTTTGTCTTGCGCGGGCGATTGCCAAGGAATCTTGCGGCACTTCCTCCGTAATCGTAGATCCGGCTGCAATGAACGATCCTGTCCTCAATGTGACAGGAGCCACTAAATTGGAATTGCATCCGACAAATACATTATCTTCAATAATCGTTTTGTATTTATTTTTGCCGTCGTAGTTAACNGTAATGGAACCACAACCTATATTAACATTTTTCCCGACCTCAGCGTCACCTATATAACTTAAATGAGAAACTTTTGTTTCATCTCCAAGTGTGCTTTTCTTCACTTCGACAAAGTTTCCGATTTTTACACGGTTTCCTATTTCCGCTTCCGGTCTTAGATGAGCAAATGGACCGACAGAAGTATCTTCTCCAATAACGCTTTGCTGCACTACGGAATGTTTCACTACGGACCGGTTGCCAATCTTGCTATTGGAAATTTGGCTATTAGGGCCGATAATGCAATCTTCACCAATCACCGATTTCCCTTCAATCACAACGCCCGGATAAATAATTGTATCCCGGCCAATTTCCGCATCGATACTAATATGCGTCATTGAAGGATTAATTATCGTTACCCCGTTCGCCATATGTTTTTTGTTGATGCGTTCCCGCATGATTTCTTCCGCGCGGGACAGGGCTATTCGGTCGTTGACTCCAAGGGTTTCGTTGAAATCCTCGCAAGTATATGCCGCAACCGTTTCGCCTTTTTGTTTTAAAATTTCAATAACATCTGGCAAATAATATTCGCCTTGTGCATTATTATTATTCACCGATTTCAGNGCCTCAAATAATGCTTTATTGTCAAAGCAATATGTTCCAGTATTAATTTCTTTTATCAAACGCTGATCCGGCGTTGCATCTTTATGTTCCACGACTTGCGCTACTTGGCCTTGTTCATCCCGGATGACGCGGCCATACCCTGTCGGATCTTCGGCAATAGCTGTAAGAATTGTCGCTTTTGCCTTCTGTGCGATATGGTGGTCAAGAAGCGCTTTCATTGTTTCTGCCTGGATTAAAGGCGTATCTCCGCAAATCACCAATGTAGTTCCTTCCAAACTGCCTAATATCGATTCAGCCTGCATGACAGCATGGGCTGTTCCAAGTTGCTCGGATTGAAGTACATATTCACTCTTTTCGCCAAGCTGTTCTTTTACTTTCTCGGCTCCGTGACCAACAATTGTTACAATACGGTTTACATTTAATGCAGATATATTGTCAACAACGTGTTCAACCATCGGCTTTCCACAAACCGGATGTAACACTTTGTATAATTTGGACTTCATGCGAGTACCTTGACCGGCAGCCAACACAATCGCATAAATATTCGTCATTCAAAGTCCCCCAATTTCAGCTCATGTTCTCTTATGACTATATAGTAATTTGGGACGATTTTCAAGGCATTGTAAAATGGTCTTGGCGTCTCTTCCTCTCTATTATATTTTTTTCATTTCTGTTTTCATATTATTTTTTTTATGAACATTTATGAAAAACGTTCAGTTTTGCAAAAAATCCGTTTATAAAAAAAGTGTCCCAAAAGTAAAATCATTTACTCTTGGGACACTGTTTTATGCATTTGCTTCTTCTAATTGGGATTCATTTTGGGCTTTTTCCTCTTCACCGGCAGCGTGATAAGCAGCCAACACAACTTCTTGGATTTTATTGCGTGTTTTTGAATTAATTGGGTGTGCAATATCACGGAATTCCCCATCCGGTGTTTTTTTGCTTGGCATAGCCACAAAGAGCCCGTTATTTCCATCAATCACCCGAATATCATGTACCACAAATTCATCATCCAGTGTGATGGATGCAATGGCCCGCATGCGTCCATCTGTCTGCACGCGTCGAAGTCTTACGTCAGTCACTTCCATGATTTCACTCCTCTCTTCCTCTAGGATGCCTTTAAAGCTATTCAATTCTACAAAACTAAAAAATCTCCTTCTTACTTACGAAAAAAATTTAGAATATTTTTAAGTGTTTTATATTTTTGTAAATAGAGGTTTTTGGTTCATGACGTTTTGACAAAAAAATGAAGCGATGAATCCTTTTTGGAATTCATCGCTTCTCTTATCGTTTATTCAAAGGCAGCAATTACTTCGATTTCTACTTTTACATCTTTTGGAAGTCTCGCTACTTCAACTGCAGATCGGGCAGGTTTATGATCGCCAAAATTTGCCTCATAGGCTTCATTCATTTTTGCAAAATCGTTCATATCACTTAAGAATACAGTTGTTTTTACAACATGATTCAACGTTAAACCGGCTTCTGCAAGGACCGCTTTTAAGTTTTTGAACACCTGGTTTGTTTGTGCGACGATGTCTCCTTCCACCAATTCCCCTTCAGGAGTCAAAGGAATTTGCCCTGAACTAAAGAAAAATCCGTTGGCAATAATTCCTTGGGAATAAGGACCGATTGCTTGTGGGGCATTTTTTGTAGATACTGCTTTCATGATCATCTCTCCTTTGAAAAAATATTTCCTTCGCTTAATTGAATGGTTCTCTCTTTTTCATTCACGGAATGAAGTTTTACCAACGAATAGTAATCATCCACAAGGGTTTCACCCGCATGTTCNGCCTCAACAAGGACTGCAATTCCTCCCAAAGTGCAATCAAATTCCTCCAACAGGCTTTTCATGCCGTTCATTGTTCCTCCAACTTTCATAAAATCATCGGTAAGCAAAACCCGTTGGCCGCTTTTCATGCTACGCTTTGATAATACCATTGTTTGGATTCTTCTGGAAGAACCTGATACATAGTTGATGCTCACGGTTGAGCCTTCTGTCACCTTGCTGTCCCTGCGAACAACAACAACCGGCACGTTTAAATGTCGGGCGATGGCGTGGGCAATGGAAATCCCCTTCGTTGCAACCGTCATGATTGCATCAATTTGTTGATCTTTAAAAACGCTGGCAAAAACTTTCCCTACCCGGTTCATCAATTCCGGATTTCCCAATAAATCCGTCATGAATAAATATCCTCCAGGCAGAAGACGATCCGACTTGCTCAATTCGGAAATTAATATTTGAATGATTTCCCGGGTTTCTTCATCCGATACGGTGGGAATATACTTGACGCCCCCACTCGCTCCGGGAACTGTCACTAATTCCCCGATTCCTCTCGTTTCAAATGTTCCTTTGATAATGGCCAGATCTTCACTGATTGAGGATTTTGCGGCATTATACAATTCGGCAAAATATGTGAGTGGAATTAATTGATGGGGATGTTCCAGCAAATAATGTGTCATATCAACCAAGCGCTCGCTACGCTTCCATTTCATGCGACCCTCTCCTAATAAAATACGAATATTTTATAGAAAAAGTATCATAAATGTACGGGTTTAGGCAAGTGAATTCCTCTTGCCCAACATGCGCACCGCATAAACTTCATCGCAAAAACCTTTTAATCCATTGTATACCCGATGAATTCTGTATTCGTTTTTCACCAGCCCGTATACAGTTGGACCGCTTCCGCTCATCAATGCAGCATCTACACCAAAACGGAGCATTTGCTGTTTGATGAAAGCCACTTCCGGATGCAAAGAGCATGTAACCGGTTCGAGAACATTCCCGAGAGATCTGCACATCAAAGCATAATCATTGTTTTCCAAAGCCTGAATCATCTGCTTTGTGTTCGGATGTTGCATATTTTCCAAATTTAAGTTTGCGTAAATTTTGGCTGTTGAAACACCGATTTTCGGCTTTGCAAGAATGACCCAGCAGGACGGTGGAGCAGGCAAAGCCTTTATTTTTTCACCCCTGCCCGTTGCCAAAGCAGTACCCCCATAGACACAGAATGGGACGTCCGAGCCGATCTTTGCTCCCAACTCTGCCAAAGCATCAATGGATATATTTAAATTCCATAGTTTGTTTAAACCTCTCAATGTCGCGGCAGCATCACTGCTTCCTCCGGCCAGCCCGGCAGCAACGGGAATTTCTTTATGGATTGTAATCGTCGCCCCTTCATCGACCTGATATGTATTTTTCAACAGCATCGCGGCTTGATAAGCCAGATTTCGTTCATCTTCCGGAACAATGCCGCTTGAAGAATACACTAAGATTTTCCCGTCACTTCTTAAATCAAGCTCGATCCGGTCAGCCAAATCAATCGTCGTCATCACCATTTCCACTTCGTGATATTGATCTGGACGTTTAAAAAGTACATCCAGGGTTAAATTAATTTTGGCAGGAGCTTTTACATAAAGCATTTTAATCCTCCTAACAGACTATCTGCGGTAAATTTCTTCCGTATATTGTACCATAATGAAGCTATCACCATAGATGTTAAATCTTAAACATGAAATATTCAGTAATTTCTTTATATAAAAATGCCAATAGCTCATTATCAGAGCTATTGGCAATCATGTCAACCCTACTTATTGATTGTTTTGGTTCTGCTGCGCCAGACTTTGTTCAGCCATTTCGATAGCCCGCTTCACCATATTGCCTGCGTCTCGGGCTCTAATTCCTCCCCAACCTTCCCGTTGGACGACATCATAAAACCCGAGCTCTTTTGCAATTTCCTCTTTTAGACGATTCGACATGATTCCGCCTCTTCGTGCCATAGAAATTTGCCTCCTTCAAATAAGTAGGTTGACAGTCGTAGTATGTGCAAGTTCCAAAAAAAATTGTAGACAAAGCCGATGAAAAAATCGGCTTTGTCTACAATTTACAACAGGTCAGAACTTATTTGACTGCGAGTGCTTCGTTATTGTCATCCAAAAAAGTGATTTCCACAGCTTCCGTTAAAATATCTGTGTAGCTATAGGAGACACGTTTGCAAGCATTTTCTTTCTGGTCCAGTTCGACAACAAATACCGCATTGTAGGTTTCGCTCAAAATTCCATTGCACTCAACTGTTTTTTTGCGTCCTCCGTTTGCTTTTAAACGCAAAGGCTTCCCGATGTGTTCATCCATCGTTTTTTTTATCTCTGCTAATGTTTTTGGCATTTCCGCATTCACCTCACTATTTATCATTATAGCGCAGAAATGCCATTCNGTCAATAAATTATAATATTTTAACAGCAGACAAATATCNTTGTCAACTTATTTTTCTTCAAAAAAAGTAAGTTTTTATTATCATATTCGGAAAATTTAGTGAAAATGTGGAAAAAGACTGTTCGATAATTTCCCGAATTCTTCAATCGTCAACGTTTCGCCTCTGCGGGACGGGTCGATTCCGCATGCCGACAAGGCATCCAAAATTTGTTGTTTTTTCTCTTTTCCTTTTGGAAGCCCTGATTGCAAATTGTTGAATATGGTTTTTCTTCGTTGGCCAAAAGCCGCTCTCGTCACCGTAAACAAAAAGTCTTCATCAGCCACTTGAATTGGAGGAGACTCCCTCTTTATTAACCGAACGACCGAAGAATCCACATTCGGCTGCGGCATAAATACCGTCTTCGGCACAGTCATGACCACTTCCGCAGTCGTATAATATTGCACGGCAATGGACAATGATCCGTAATCTTTTGTGCCAGGTTCCGCAGTAATGCGGTCAGCCACCTCTTTTTGCATCATGACGACAAAACCGCGCACCGGCAGTCTGTCATGCAATAACTTCATCAAAATCGGCGTTGTGACATAATAAGGAAGATTGGCGACTACCATAATATCCTCGATTCCTTGCATTTCCTCTTCGATGACTTTTGCCACATCCGACTTTAAAATATCTTTATGGATAATTTTTACATTCGAGTAAGGGCTCAATGTATCTTCCAAGACAGGAATAAGCCGTCCGTCGATTTCAAATGCGACAACCTTTTTACAATTTCTCGCCAAATGCTCCGTCAAAGCGCCGATGCCCGGACCAATTTCTATTGCACCGCTTTTTTCGGTCAAGTTTGCGTAACGCACGATATTCCGCAGAATATTTGAATCAATAATAAAATTTTGCCCCAAACTTTTTTTGAAAGAAAAACCGTATTTCCTTAAAATTTCTTTCGTACGTATTGGCGTAGCTATATCTTTATTCATTTTGTTCCTCCTGATCAATTTGCGCTACTGCTTGTATAAATTGTTCATAGGAAATTTGAAACATCATCAGGCGCTTATGGAGCTGTTTGCCGTTCGTCATCCCAATATTCAATATTTCCCCTAACCGGATGCGGCGATTTTTTGCCGATGGATGCCCAATGAGCCGCGCATCCATTAAATCACCCATCGTAATTTCTTCTTTCGCCGGTTTCTCTCTCAAAGGCGTATAGACGTTTTTCAGGGCTTCCCGCAAATCTTCATCACTCGCATGTTCAATGCCGACGCCTTTTCCGTTTTCGGCAATACACTTTTCTTTTGGCAAAAAGGCATGTTTCACTCCAGGAATATGTTCCTCGATAATCGCCCGGATGCGTCTTCCGGGATAATCGGGATCTGTAAATACAATGACACCGCGCTTTTCTTGGGCATGCTGGATGCGGCGCAGCGTTTCTTCGGAAATGGCAGAACCGTTCGTTTCAATTGTATCCGCATTGACCGCCCTCTTTATGGCAATCGTGTCATCCTTACCTTCCACCACGATGATTTCTTTTATTTCCAAGGCAGTACCTCTCTTCTTACTTTTTATCTTGGACAATTGTACAAAACATCAACTTTTTGCACAAGAAATGTCTGCTTATATTTTTCTCACATAAATAAAAAATAAGCTTTCCTGTATATTGCAGGAAAGCCCAATAAGGATTATGATTTAATTAGTCTAACACTTTTATGCGAACTGTCTTGCGCCCCCATCTGTTGGCTTCTTCCTTTGTTTGTACCAATACGTCAATTTTATTTCCTTTGATTGCGCCTCCGGTATCACCGGCAATCGCATATCCATATCCTTCAACCCAAACTTTTGAACCTAAAGGAATAACATTCGGGTCAACTGCAATCAATTTCAAATTAGGGTTTCCACGCAAATTGATTCCTGTTGCAGATGTCCCGGAACAGCCATTACAGGACGGGGTGTAGGCAGTCGCAATCACATAAAATTCTTTTCCTCTTGCATTTTTTCCACGGGATGCTTGTGCCGTAACCACCTTTGTACCTACAGCAACCACTTTTGCTTTTGGTTCTTCAAGGATTTTCTCATCTTTCAGTACTTTCTTTACAACTTTGCCGTTTTCTTTTATAACCTCGTAAGTCCTTGAAACTTTTCCTTTTTTTCCTTCAGAAATGACTTTTTCTTTTCCTTTTAACAGGGAAGAATCGGATTTTGTTTCCACTGGAAAGTCAATTTCTTCCTCCACTACATCGGTAACCTTTTCGACACGAACAATCGCAATTTTGTCATTTGGTTTCACTTGATCGTCCAAATTCTTTTCGACACGATCCAGTTCATTCAGTTTGATTTCTTGCTGTTTTAAAAAGTTAGCGACCGTAGTGGAAGTAGTCCACACTTGTTTTTTTGCGGTACCATCCACAAGTGTTACTTGGAAGGCTTTGTTAATTTTAATTTTATCTCCGTCGTCTATTTTTTTATCCAGCGGAATGGAGACTACATCATATTCGGATATTTTGATATTTGCTGCATCCAAAATATCTTTTACTTTTGTTTCTGTTGTCCAAAGCTTTTGCTCTTTTCCATCAATGATGATGGTTACTTGTTTAGCTTTGGTCCATTCAATCTTCATGCCGGATTTGATTTTTGCATTCAGCGGATGAGACAATTTGTCATGCCTCGTAATATCTAAATCCTTTTCTTCGAAAAGTTCTTTAACTGTCTCGGCATGAGTCAATACTTTCATTTCTTCTCCATTCGCTATGATGGTCACAGGCTTTTTCGTTCCCTGATACAGGACAAAGGTAATGACTACGGCAAAAAGCACCGTGAACAAAATGGTGACCAATAATGGTTGATGTCTATTCCCAAAAAATAGTTTTTGTATGGGATTACTTGACATTAAAACGCCTCCTTAACACCCGTTGAATTATACGGGTAAGTTTTGATTATGTCAACTAATAAATATTATCATTTACTAGTTTTGCAGGTTATAACCCTATTAAACTGCAGTATCGGAGGCTTTTTTTCATTTTATACATCCAGCCTGAAAATTTTTTTTGCATTTTCCGTCGTCGCCTTCGCAACCTCCTCCACAGAAATTTCTTTTAGGCGGGCAATTTCCTCTGCAACCAACGGTACGAACGAGGGCTCGTTCCGTTTTCCGCGATATGGATGCGGCGCCAAATAAGGCGCATCGGTTTCAATCAATAAATGCTCCAACGGAATTTCTTTTGCCACCAATTTTGGCATGCGGGCATTTTTAAATGTCACGGGTCCGCCTAAACTGATCATAAAGTTCATCTTGATACATTCCCGTGCCGTTTCGACGCTGCCACTGAAACAATGCATGACACCACCTACCGTCTGGGCATTTTCCTCCCTCAAAATTCTCACCACATCTCCGGTTGCTTCCCGGTTGTGGATTACAATGGGGAGATTCACCTTTTGCGCCAGACGAATCTGTCTTCGGAAAAGTTCCTGCTGGACTTCTTTCGGTGATTTATCCCAGTGATAATCCAGCCCTGTTTCGCCAATTCCTACCACTTTCGGATGGTGGGTCAGCTCTTCAATCCATGTTAATTCTTTTTCTGTGCAATCAATAGCGTCTACCGGATGCCACCCAATTACTGCATATAAGCATTCATATTTTTCTATAAGGTTCATCGCCCGTTCAATCGTTTTTCGATCGAAGCCAACGACTACCATTTTTTCTATTTTTGCTGCAAGTGCCCGGTCGATGACTTCTTGCAAATCTTCCTGAAATTGATCTGCATTTAAGTGTACATGTGTATCAATAAACATTTTGCTACACCTACCGTATATTGTATTGTTCTCATGTATTACTTATTTCACAAAACGATTACAATTTGATTACAAGAAATGAGATTCAGAGAATTCTACTTATTGTTTTGTAACAAAATTAGTTTTTTACTCCTAAAACGTTTTCATGAAATTCTATTTNCTAACATAATTTATTATATTAAAATAACATTTACTATAGGTTTTAATCATAAAAAAACCTGTTGAATGGCTCCATCCAACAGGCTGTACTCATTATTTTACTTTAGCCCCATTGGCCAAAGCAGGATCCACTGTTGCAATTTTTAATACCCCATCATGGGAACCTGCCAAAATCATACCTTGTGATAGCTCGCCGCGGAGTTTTACCGGTTTCAAATTGGCCACTACAATGACTTTCTGGCCTATCAATTCTTCGGGCTTATAATACTCTGCAATGCCTGATACCACTTGACGCTTTTCGTATCCTAAATCCACTTGAAGCTTCAGCAATTTATCCGCTTTTGGTACCCGTTCGCATGCAATAACCGTACCTACCCGCAAATCAAGTTTTTGGAAGTCTTCAATGGTAATTTCGGGCATATTTGGCACTTCCGATTTTTTCTTCTCTTCTTCTTGCGGTGTTTTTACACTGGCACGCATCTGATTTCGGATATATTCAATTTCTACTTCTGCGTCCAGCCTAGGGAAAATCGGAATTCCTTTTTCTACCACTTTTGTTTTTTCCGGTATAACATTTCCGAACTCCTCAATCGTATCCCAGGCCAATAATTTTTCATCTAAACCAAGTTGCTCCATAATGCGTTTTGGCGTTTGAGTCATAAACGGTTGTAACATTACTGCAATATGCCGCAAACTTTCGGCTAAATTGTACATGACCTGAGCCAATTTGCCACGGTTTTCTTCATTTTTCGCCAAGACCCATGGCTCCGTTTCATCGATATATTTGTTTGTTCTTGAAATAAATGACCACAAGTCCGCCAGAACAACACTGAATTGCATTTTTTCCATATTCGCTTCATATAAAGCCTTTGTCTCTTTTGCGTGCGCTTTCAATGAAGCATCGAATTCGGTCTCTTCCAATCCCTCTGTCGGAATGACACCGTCAAAATATTTATTAATCATGGAAACCGTACGATTTAATAAGTTTCCTAAATCGTTCGCCAAATCATAATTTGTCCGTTCAACAAATGCTTCCGGCGAAAATACTCCGTCTGCCCCAAATGGCAATTCGCGCAGCAANAAATATCTTGTTGCATCGACTCCGTAACGGTCGATCAACATTTCCGGATATACAACATTGCCTTTTGATTTTGACATTTTTCCGTCCTTCATCATGATGAAACCGTGGGCAAATACTTTCTTCGGCAAAGGAAGACCCAATGCCATTAAGAAAATAGGCCAATAAATCGTGTGGAAACGGACGATATCCTTGCCAACTACATGTACATCCGCAGGCCAGTATTTTTTAAACAGTTCATCATTGTCTGAACCGTATCCTAATGCTGTAATGTAGTTCGTTAGAGCATCCACCCAAACATAAATCACATGCTTAGGATCTCCCGGCACTTTGATTCCCCAATCAAAGGATGTCCTTGAAACAGAAAGATCCTCAAGCCCTGGTTTAATAAAGTTATTAATCATTTCATTTTTCCGTGATTCCGGCTCAATAAACTCAGGGTTTTCTTCGTAATATTGAAGCAGGCGATCCGCATATTTTTGCATATTAAAGAAATAAGATTCTTCTTTCAACTTTTGGACAGGGCGTCCACAATCCGGACAGTTGCCATCCACTAACTGGGTTTCTGTGAAGAAAGATTCACAAGGCGTGCAATACCAGCCTTCATATTCTCCTTTATAAATATCTCCGTTATCCAAAAATTTCTTGAAGATTTTCTCAACGCTTTTTACATGACGTTCTTGAGTCGTCCGAATAAAATCGTCGTACGAGATATCCAGTTTCTTCCACAACTCTTGTGCGGCTTTAGCAATTTCATCTACGTATTCCTGCGGATGTTTTCCCGCTTCCTTCGCCTTCTGCTGGATTTTTTGGCCATGCTCGTCCATTCCTGTCAAGAAATGGACATCGTAGCCACGCAATCTTTTATAACGTGCCATGGCATCCGAAGCCACTGTCGTATAAGCTGTTCCAATATGGAATTTTCCGCTTGGGTAGTATATTGGGGTTGTTATATAAAAAGTCTTTTTCTCGCTCACCGAAACTGCCTCCAATGTTAACGATATATAGTATTAATTGTAACGATTAACGATTTTTGTTTCAACGCTAACATATTATACTAAAATTTTGACTATATTTACTAATTTTCATAAGCAAAAATTGGTTGGAACTTTTTTATCATACACACACTTTTTTTGTTATTTACCTTTTGATAATCATATTTTTTTAATAAAAAAAATGAATTTTTATAATTTATTTTAATATTTCACAAATCTTCAATGCTAAATTATTGACGTTTATTCCTTTTATTGGTATTATTCTAAACAGACAAGGAATAAATGTCGAATTTTGGCGAATACGAGATTTATTCTAAATATGACGCAAAATAGGAGGAAAACATTGTCATGAAATCTACAGGTATTGTTCGCAAAGTTGATGAGTTGGGACGCGTAGTTATTCCGATTGAACTTCGCCGTACGTTGGGCATCAATGAAAAAGATGCATTGGAAATCTATGTTGACGATGATAAAATCATTCTTAAAAAGTACATGCCAAATATGACATGTGCAATTACAGGCGAAGTTTCAGACCAAAATTTCCGTTTAGCCGGAGGTAAATTGATTTTAAGTCCGGAAGGTGCGGAAATCTTATTGAAAGAAATTCAAGAACACTTAAACAAACACAAAAACGACTAATATTGGGGAAGAATGCCCATCAGCCCAGCAGACAATCGATAACGGCATCGAACTCGCCTTCAAATCAACGTCCAATAATAGATGTTGTTTTATGCGCAGGTCATCGATTGCGGTATCGATTTCGCTTGAGATATCATGTGTGGTGACAAGAGGGACTTCACTGTGGCAAAAGCTGTCTAGAATTGGATTTCTAGACAGCTTTTTTTATAAATGGTACTGCTGGTAAACCTCCCTTTTTGGAAGCCCCCTTAATTTCGCCACTTCCTTAATGGCCTCCTTTGAAGAAAGTTGTCTTTCCTTCATCAAGAATTCCACATGTTCAGGGATCGTCATCCCCGCCCAATAAGGAGCTTCTTCATTTTCATCATTTTCTTTCGCACCTTCCAAGATGATGCAAAATTCTCCCCGGATCTCATTGTCTTTTGTCCATTGGAGAGCCTCTTCCACCGTTCCGCGCAAAAACTCCTCGAATTTTTTCGTCAGCTCCCTTGCTAGCACAATGCGACGATTGCCNAGCACCTCCGCGATATTTTCCAGCGTCTCTTGCAACCTGTGGGGCGCTTCATAAAAAACCAATGTTTCTTTCCGGTTTTTTAATTGGGCCAACTGTCTTTTTCTTTCTTTATTGTTGCGGTTCAAAAAACCGAAAAAGTAAAAAGGCTGAGGGCTTAAACCGGATGCGACTAAAGCGGTTAATGCCGCATTGGCTCCCGGTATAGGGATGACCGCAATATCCTCCGAAACCGCTTTTTGGACAAGATCGGCTCCCGGATCAGAAATGCAAGGCATCCCCGCGTCGCTGACCAATGCGACCTTTTTCCCNTCCCGCAGCCATTGCAATATTTTTTCGCCGGCCTGTTCTTGGTTATGTTCGTGGTAGCTTACCAAAGGAGTGGAAATATCGTAATAATGACATAATTTTTTTGTATTTCTTGTGTCTTCTGCTGCAATGATGTCCGCTTCCTTTAGAATGCGCAAGGCCCTCAAGGTGATATCTTCCAAGTTGCCTATGGGGGTTCCCACCAAATACAAACAACCGCTTTGCTCATGTATGCTGCTTTTTTGAGACTTCATTTTTTTCTCTCCCAATTTCAATATATTTTATCTTTTCGCTGCGTTTTAATTGCTTAAAGGCGTATTCGGCCTTCAACGCCTCCTCTTTCGTTTCAAAGATTTCATAGTAAATGCATTGGACGGGCCGCCGTGCTCTTGTATATTTTGCCCCTTTGCCTTCATTATGCTGCCTAATTCTCCGTTCCAAATGATTGGTATAACCGGCATAAAGGGAGGAATCGGCGCATTCCAGCACATAAAAATAATGGTTATCCTTTTTTTCCATATAACAATTCTTTCGTTTCATCCGTGTATTCATTGTTCTCATTATAAACATAGAGCGGAGGCAAAATTTTTAAATCCGGCTTCCCGTCCTTGATTCCTTCAATCAACAGCATGTTGGCTTCTTTCCCCATTTTCGGATAAATAAAACGTATCCGCTTCGGTTCCAGACGATAATTCCTCATGGAAGTGATAATATCCAGGAGTCTGCCCGGTCTATGTACAAAAGCCGCCTTTCCCCCCTGTTTTAATAATCTGCTTGCGGCATAAATCGCTTCATCCAGGGTCAAGAGCACTTCATGGCGGGCGATGGTATAATGCTCATTCAAGTTTTTGTCGCTTGTTTCAATGTCCAAAAAATAAGGTGGATTGCATGTCACCGCATCATATTTTTCAATGCCGAGCATCGGAGGAATTTCTTTTACATCCCCATGAATCATTTGAATCTGGTCTTCCAATCCATTGTACTTGATGCTTCTTACAGCCATATCATACAACCGCTCTTGTATTTCCACACCAATGATTTTTGCCTTGGTACGGGTGCTTAAAAATAAAGGAATGACCCCGTTTCCGGTACATAAATCAACTATTTGCCCCCTTGAAATCGGGATGCTTGCAAACCTCGACAATAAAACGGCATCCAAAGAAAAGGAAAAAACAGAAGGACTCTGGATAATACGCAAATCCTCCGCCAATAAATAATCCAGGCGTTCATCGCCTTTCAACCATTCTTCCACACTGACACTCCTCCTCATGAAAATAAAAGACTGTACCCCATTCGGGTATCAGCCTTTTGTTAACTGTTTTTATTAAAAAACGAAAGACAAAATAAGCAGTCCTCACCTTTCCGGGAACTTCCAAAATGCACATTGCATACATGAAAGCCTTCCTGATAAAGCCGGGCCAAATTGTCATAGCCCTCCCCGATATCTAAAGCGCCTTTCTTTCCGCCCTGTTCAAAAGTTTCTGCTGCCTTTGTAAGATCTTCCAATCGCTTTCTGAGATGATAATTTTCNATTTGAAGTGACTGATATTCTTCCACCAAATGCGCAACAGATTTTTTGATTTCGTCAAATTGCTGTTGTAGCGATTCCAGTTGCTGTTCGAATTCCATTATAGCATCTAAAAAATTACGGTCCCTCAACCAAGCCACCCCATTAGTATATGTCTATATCAAATTCTTCTCGCATGCAAGGATTTCTTCCAATGTATATTCGGCAGTCCGTTCAAGTTCTTNCAAATAGACTTGGATTACCCGTTCCAGTACATTGATTCCCGCAACGGTTCCGACGCCATCAGGAGTGATGATGGTTTCACCGATGTCCGGCATTCCATTTTTCGCAGTTTCGTAATCATCATTTTCATATTTTAAACAGCACATTAATCGTCCGCACAATCCGGAAATTTTTGTAGGGTTTAAGGACAAATTTTGATCTTTCGCCATTTTAATGGAAACCGGATCAAAATCCCCCAAAAAGGTAGTACAGCATAGCATCCGGCCACAAGGACCAATGCCCCCGAGCAGTTTCGCTTCATCCCGAACCCCGATTTGCCGAAGTTCTATGCGGGTCCGGAAAATCGCGGCCAAATCTTTTACCAGTTCGCGGAAATCCACTCTTCCCTCTGCTGTAAAATAAAAAATGACTTTATTCCGATCGAATGTATACTCAACATCCACCAGCTTCATTTCCAACTGATGTTCTGCAATTTTTACATTTGCTATATCAAAAGCCCGTTTCGCTTCTTTCTTNTTTTCTTCCACCTGGATTTTATCCCGTTCCGTCGCTGGGCGGATCACCTGCTTCAAAGGCAGAACCACGTCATTTTCTCCCACTTGCCTCATCGGAATTACGACTTTTCCGTATTCAATCCCCCGGGCCGTTTCCACAATCACGTATTGATCCTTTTCCAGTTGATATTCTCCAGGATCAAAGTAATATATCTTACCCGCCCGTTTAAAGCGGACACCTACCACATTATACAAAGGAATACCCCTCCTGCAATTTCAGCATTAGCTGTTCCATTAAAAGCGTGCGATTCATATTGCGTCCCACATTTTGTCTGGCTTCCAAGATTGCATGCATCTGGTTTGACAATTGCTCATATGTGGAAGATAATGCAAATTCCTTCCATCTATCGATCATATCCGGATAAGTGCAGGCACTGTCCGGATTTGCCTTTATCGCTACAATATCCCGATAAGCTAAAAGCAGTAAATCGAGGCTGAGCTCGAATTCGTTTCTTTCCTTCAAATTCGGAATCCATTCGTCATATATGATCAACAATGCTTCATTCACATTCTTTCTGACAGCCTCAACTAATTTTAACACTGTTTTTCTCGCAAGTGCAAACTGCTCATCTTGCGCCAGCTCAAGTCCTTTTTCAAGGCTGTTCGTTACCTGGCTGACCGTGGATGCCATGGAAAACGTCAATCCATGTTCGACCAATTGCTGAATTAAAAATTCTTTTGGAATGCTTGAAAACTTGATATGCTGGCAGCGGGACCGGATCGTCGGCAAGATCGATTGATATTGTTCCGTTAAAAGAATGGCCGTTACTTGTCCATCCGGTTCTTCCAAAAACTTTAACAACGTATTGCTTGCGGCAATATTCATCTTATCGGCATGATGGAGGACATAAATTTTTCTTCCTTCCTCAAAGGACGTTTTGGCCATTGTTGAAATTAAATCCCGGATTTGCTCCACTTTAATAAATTGTCCATCCGGTTCGATATGCAGCACGTTCGGATGATTGCCGGATTCCACCCGTTTACAATTTCTGCATGTTTCACATGGAACATTTTTCGACGGGTTTAGACAAAGCAGCAGTTTAATAAAAAATTTCGCCACCTCTTTTTTTCCCGTGCCTTTTTCCCCTTCAAATATATAAGCATGTCCAATGCGTCCCTTTTCAAAAATCATCTGCAATTGCTTCATGACAATCGGTTGCAGTTTCATTAGTTGATCAACGGTTTCAAGCATTTCCTTCCACCTTTTCTTCCCTTAAAATCAACCTTTTTTTAGAAAAAATCCCGTGTCTATTAATATTCAAAAGACACGGGGGNTCACATATATAAATTAATCAATAGGCCTTTTATTTCTCCAATTTTATCAAGCAGCTCAATCGTTTCCTTTTCTTCGTCCAAAATGTCCTGAGCCAACTCCACCAAATGTTCGTCAATCGTTTTAATGATTTTCAACCTTCTGCCTTCGCCGAACCGGTTCCAGGTGTGGGACTGTTTCAATTCAAGGCCATATTCAACGGTTTCTTGCAGAAAGCGTTTCACGAGCATCTTAAATCGGGCCAAGTCACGCAAATTTCTGGATCTTGCGACACGATCCCCCGCCGCGGAGATATCCCCCAACAGACGGGTCAATTGCTCATTTTGCAGTTTCTGCCCATGCTTGACAACAAGTTCTCCAAAGCGGTTATTGTTCTCAGTTGTATGTTTTATTTCTTGAAGATTCGGTTTAATCCCTACCCGTAAATCCTGATTAATTTTCACAAAACTTCAGCCCCTACATGATTCTTCAAATGACAGGAATCCGTCATTCAAAAGTGGTAATATGCTTCGATCGGCAGCACAAACACCGTTGCACCGCCAACTTCCACCTCCACCGGATATGGAATATACGTATCGGCATTTCCGCCAAGAGGTGAAACAGGAGTGAACAATTGTTCCCTCGCCCGGCAATTGTCCCGGATGATGTCCAACACCTTCGGAACATCCTGATCATCTACGCCTATGAGAAAAGTGGTATTTCCCGAGCGCAAAAACCCTCCGGTACTTGCCAGCTTTGTCGCCCTAAACTGCTGCTTCATTAATGCATTCGACAACCGGTTGCTGTCCAAATCCTGAACGACGGCAATGATTAACTTCATCCACTCACTCCTACGTTCTTGTATTTTATTATATCATATTACCCATTTACACTTCATTTCCTGCTTTCAGAAAAATCAGCCATTCTTTTGNATGCTGTTTAGATGGCGGATTGTCAGGAAAAGAAAATTTTTTCCTTATTTTATGAATGAAACGATGATTTTGCCCTGTTTCATGATCAACTTTTCATGCAACGCCCACAACGGGCGGCAAATCCTGATCATTTCATAAAAGAGCATGAATGTTTTTTACAGTATACCCTTAAAAGAAAAAGAAAAACAAAGGGATATCCATTCCAGATATNCCTTTTTTCCATTTATTCCTTTTTTAAATAATTCAACACCTCATTTAACACCAGATGAAATACAGTGTCCATGTCCTGATCGGCATCGATTTTCTTGATCCTCTCAGGGAACTTTTCTAAAAGTTCGTAGTATCCTTTCCGAACTTTGCGGTGAAAATCCAGCGACTCCAAATCCAGGCGATTGACTTCCCGGTCGCCGTCTTTCCGGATTCTGGATAGCCCCACTTCGGGAGAGACGTCCAAAAATAAAGTCAAATGGGGCATATAGCCATTCACGGCAAATTGGTTGATGGCCCATATTTCTTCGATTCCGAGCCCTCTCGCATACCCTTGATAGGTAAGGCTGCTGTCAATGTATCGATCGCATAACACAATACTTCCTTGTTCTATCGCCGGAATGACCTTTTCAACAAGATGCTGCCTTCTTGCGGCAGCATACAAAAGGGCTTCGGTCTTGGCATCCATCTTTATATTCTTTTTATCTAAAATGATGTTTCGAATCTGTTCGGCAATCTCAATGCCTCCAGGCTCTCTCGTACAAACAACCTCATACCCCTGTTGAACCAAATATTCCGCTAAGCGTTGGAGGATCGTGCTTTTCCCTGCTCCTTCTCCTCCTTCAAAACTGATTAAATATCCCACAAGTTGTTCCTCCAATAAATTGCATTGATTTTTAGACATCGATTAATTCTTTACCACATAAAGGAGCTTTTCTTCAAGTCGATGCTCCCCTTGGAAAGCTGCTCCTGCCGCCAATAGTTCTTCCAATTGGCTCAGTTTGGATACCGTAATTTTTTCTCCCGGTATAAATAAAGGGATGCCCGGTGGATAAGGAATGACCATACCTGCCGAAACCCTGCCAATGGCCCGTACATAAGGAATCCATTCCGTTTCCTTATCCTCCAATTCATCGAAGGAATATTCGGGAATGGAGATTTTGTTCTTATTTTGATAAGATGTCGCAAATCCATCCATCGCCTTTGTATTTTTCAACATGGCAACCGCTTCTTTGATCAGAATCCTTGTTTCTGCAAAAGGAAAACTTTGTCCCTGTTTCAACAAAGGCAAAATGAGCAAAACTTGATGAAGATCCGCCAATTCCGGATATATGCCGCGCTCTTCCAATGCCTCTTTCACCTGAAAACCGGAATGGCCTGGTACTCTTAAAAGCACTTTTAACGGATCGTCCATTTCGATGACTTGCAAAGATGGAATGGAACGCAACGCTTCAATCCACCGTTCCCTTTTTTCGAAAAAGTAGCTTGCGTCACTTTCCAAATAGGTTTGCACATAATGTCTTGCATCGTCCAAAGAAGCAAGCAATACATAGGATGGACTGCTTGACTGCAGCATCCGTAAATATCGGTTGACCCTCTCTGCATCCACAAGGTTTGATTTGATATGTAAAAAGGATGCCATGGTCATTGCCGGCAAGGTTTTATGGGCTGATTGAACAACCAGATCCGCTCCTGCATCCAGAGCAGACTCCGGAAATCGTTTGCTTGCCGAAAAGTGGGCGCCATGGGCTTCATCCACCAAAACCGGGATCCCCAATTCATGACAGAGAGCGATCTGCAGTTTTAATTCTTTGGACACCGCTCCATAATAGGTCGGAGAAGTCAAAATGACCGCTTTGGCATCTTGATGAATCAGCAATACCTCTTCTAAAGTCGTAAATGTTACGTGAGTGGCCGTCCTTGTTTTTTCATCCCATTCCGGGGAAACATAGATCGGTTTCGCCCCGACCAATTGAAGTCCATGAAAAATCGATTTATGGGCATTTCTTTGTACAATCACTTTCTCATTCCGTTTACAAACGGCATAAATCATTGCCAAATTGCCCACGGTGGAACCATTAACTAAAAAAAAACTGCGATCGGCACCGTATGTTTGTGCCAACAATTGCTCCGCTTCGTATATTGCTCCTTCAGGATGATGGAAATCATCCAGACCTGTCAGCTCTGTTAAATCAAAGGGCAGTGCACCCTGCATATCCTGCGGCAATCCCGAAATTAATCCATTCTTATGGCCCGGTACATGAAAAGATATCGGATGTTTCTCCGTAAATTTCTTTAATGTTTCCACTAATGGCCGTTCGATTCTCATCGTTTTACCCCCTGTACTACTGACTTTTATTATAGTCCGAATGACGGAAAAACACATCTTTTGATAAAGAATTCAATAAAATATTTTCAAACTTTTTACAAATACAGGGGAACCGTACAATTGCACAGAAGGAGTTTTATGGATTGCAATAAAAAAACACCACTGAAAAAGTGGTGTCTTTGCGAAGCGCGCGTCTATCTCGCGCAGGGGGAAGCCCCCTCACTACCATCGGCACTGGCTCCGAAGCCCGTTGACCGGCGAATCTCCGCGTCAGCTTCGCCGGTCCGGTGCTCACGTACACTGTACGCTCCGCTCCGGGCCGGCTCGCTTCCTTGACCTTCTTGGTCCCCGGGCTTCTCGCCTGCTGCTGCTCTGGATTCCCTTATCCATTGAATAGCTGCTTC
>JGI1652J44930_10000036_pt1 | contig 46647 bp, 49 predicted proteins | sample NewIslsDNAsample_FD_44930 | JGI IMG/M metagenome (IMG submission 44930)
AAAAAAGTATCATCCGAAAAGATGATACTTCCGAAATGTTTATTCTTCTTGAAAAATGTTTGACCATTCATTCCGTTTTTCCAACATTTCTTTGGCCAATTGTTTTGCCCCTTCCAAGCTGTGGTTTGCCGCCCAGCCGCATTGCACTTCATTACATGCGGGAACTTCTGTCGCATTCAACACATCGTTCAGGGTTTTTTCCAAAATGTCCAGCACTTCTTCATAATTATCGTGATTGATCATTGTGAGGTAAAATCCGGTTTGGCATCCCATCGGACTTAAATCCACCACTTGATTTGTATGATTGCGGATATTTTCAGCCATTAAATGTTCAAGGGAATGGAGTGCCGGCATTTCCATGTGATCTTTATTCGGCTGTTTAAAACGGAGATCGTATTTCCGCACCACATCCCCATTTTTTCCTTCAATCACGCCCGCTAAACGCACATATGGCGCACTCACTTTTGTATGATCCAAATTGAAACTTTCCACATTCATTTTTTTCATCGTACTTCCCTCTTTTCTCAAATAGCGTTTTCAATAAATTCATTGTACTGCTTTCCCTTTATTCTGTCACTTTTCTATGAAACCGGCCTTCAATCGGCCATTTCCAAACTTTTTCGGCCTCACGCATCTCAATAGGTGCGGTTGGCAGGTTGTTTCAATGCCATACCGAACTTGCCGCAATCCATCGCTTAATTTTTCACATGGGCAATAAATCGCCAGCGGATCAAGTAAAAATAAATCACTTGCAATAAAATCAGGAAAGAAAAAGCGAATATAATTTCCTTTACGATCGAGATATTGGCAATGTCTTTTAAAATGTTTTGCAAAGCCAAGAAAGCGAACAAACTATGGACCATCGCCACTCCCCAGGGCAAGAAAAACTGCGGGAATAATTGGGTTGTCACGAGTTTCTTAATTTCGCTGTCGGTTATGCCCATCCGCTTCAACACGTCGAATTTCCGTTTTTCCGAGTCCAAATTTGTATGNATTTTAAAATAGATGAAACTTCCGGCCGCCAGCAAAAACACTCCGGCAACCAACAANCCTGCCAGGGTGAACAGCGAATACATCGATAAAACATAGGAATAATTCAACCCCGCATTTTCAAAATAAAAAGGCAGCTGATACTGTTTTTTGCTATATTCTTTCAACACCTGCTGATAGATGGACAATCCCACATCCTGCGCTTCCAGCCATTGGGGAATATCAAAAGCGAACAAATGATATCCCGGCTCCACCCGCGGATAGCCGTTATACGGATTTTTCAAGCGGGAAAAATCTTCATCGCTGATAATGATCGAGTTTGGACTGACAATGGAACTTGGGAAAATCAATTTTGGATACACCTGGTCGATGGTAATTGGCAGGTCATTTTCCTTCAATACGGTATTCACCGTTCTTCTGGACAGTTTTTTAATCGATTCTTCCGAATAAGGAATAAACATCCCTTCCCCACTGTCCAGCTGCACCATCGGATACCCATAGGAAAACAGCAAACTGTTGATATCCGATTCTTTAAACACTTCCACCTCGTAATTCGTAAAAGAAGAGGTTTGTTTTTTCACTTCAAAACGGGCCATATGATAGGANAGCCCNTTCTCTTCCAATTCGTTCACAATGGATGTAATATGCTGTTTTTCATAAGGATTATCGATATGCCCTTTGTATATCAACCCCAATGGATTGAATTTGTCGTATTGGGACGTGTAGGAAGACAAAGCCGCAAGCAGCCCGATGCATAGAAAAGCCGCTGCCGAAACCATCGTCACCACAAAATACACTTTCCCGTTGTTTTTCAAAATCACCGTATGTTCCGCAATGGACAACATTCGCGATTTTTTCCAATAAAAGTTTTTNCTGCTTTTCATAAACCGGACGAACCATTGGATNGCATCTGTGAAGAACAAATAAGTTCCAATCGTGATGAGAATCGGCAATAATACGACAAATGGATAAAAGTTCACCCGATTCGTAAGCAACGCCAAAACATATGAAATTCCCAATAACACGATTGCCAAAATGGCACGCTTTTTGGAATATTGATCGTCAATATTGGAAGATTGATACCATTTCAATAAATCAATAATCTTTCTCTCCGGGGAAAAGTTGACACTGATGATGGAGATGATGACAAAGGCGCTGAAATATACAGCGATCGTCAAAACGAAAGGCTCCCATTTCAAATATAGGGGCAGCTGTTCCAGCATCAAAATTTCCCGGACAATCATAAAGAAAAATTTCGTAAAGGCGTAGCCAAACAGGATGCCGCAAGCAATGGACAGACTTCCGATAATCATCGTTTCCAAAAAGATCAGCTTGCTGAGCTGCCGTTTCTCCATGCCCAAATGGAGCAAAATGGCAAACTCCTTCGCCCTCGACTCCAAAAATGCTTTCATGGAATAAAAAATAAAGAACCATGAAAACAGAACCAAAATCATTTCCGCAAATACCAACCCGCCAATCGGCACTTTTCCCAAATACCCGTCGTCGATTTCCGGATGAAACATCAGCATCGAATAGATGAAAAACACAAAGACGGAAAAGAAACTGGCCATAAAAAAGGCCGCATAGATCCGGAAATTGCGGATCACGTTACGGTAAGCGAATTGATGAAAGGTCACCGACTCTTCCCCCCAACAGGCTCAAGACGTTTAGTATGCGTTGGAAAAACGTTTGTCTTCGGTCATCCCGGTAAATTTCATTAAAATATTCACCGTCTTTGATAAAAAGCACCCGGTCACAGAAACTTGCGGCAATNGGGTCATGGGTGACCATGATGATGGTTGCATTTCTTTCTTTGTTGATTTTGCTTAACAGTTCAAGCACTTCTCTTGAGTTGNGGGAGTCAAGATTCCCTGTCGGTTCATCGGCCAAAATAATGGACGGTTTATGAATGAGGGCTCTTGCAATCGCCACCCGTTGTGCTTGGCCGCCGGATAATTCATCCGGTCTTTTATTTAGGACACTGGACAATCCCAACTTTTCTGTCAGCTCTTTTACGCGCTCTTTCATCAATGCAACAGGCTGATTGTCCAGCGTAAGGGGCAATACGATATTTTCTTCGACCGTCAACATCGGAAGCAGGTTAAAATCCTGGAAGATAAATCCAAGTTCCCTTCTGCGGAAATAAGCAAGCTCCGTTTTGTTAAAAAGATGCGGCTTTGTGCCATTAAAAATGATTTCGCCCGATGTCGGCTTATCAATCGTTGAAATGATATTCAGCAAAGTTGTTTTCCCGCTTCCGCTGGGCCCCATGACCGCCAGAAATTCGCCTTTTTCCACATCAAAACTCAACTGATTCAATGCGCGGTTCGTAACCTTTCCTTCATATACTTTTGTAACATCCACTACTTGTAAAATTGGCATAAAAGTTCCCTCTTTTTAGCAATTAATCTTCCAATCATTCTTGCTTCCATTCATGAAAAAACCACTTTGACGATTGTTCCTTTTCCAACTTCCGATTCAATCACAAGTTCATGGCCCAATTTCCCGCAAATTTCCTTCGCCAAAAACAATCCCATACCGGTGGATTCCCCCGTTCTCCGGCCATTTTCACCAGTAAAGAACGGTTTGGTCACCCGGGATAAATCGGATTTTGGAATGCCGATCCCTTCATCCTGCACACATAAAACCGTTTTTGTCCCATCTTTTTCCACATAAATTTTTACTTTTTTATTTGGTTCAAAGGTATATTTCACGGCGTTCGTAATGAATTGACCGAGCATAAACTTCAGCCATTTGGAATCCGTTGCAACGGTTATGTTTTCGTCAATGTCGATCATCGGGAATACATGATTTGTAATAAATAAACGCTTATTGTCGTTGATTGTTGCAGTGACAATCTCTTTTAAGTTCACCNGCTCAATCTGCATATCCTCTTCAAATTTTTCAATCCGGGCACTCATCAAAACCATTTCAATGCCCCGTTTCAACCGGTCGACTTCTTCCTGGATGCTCGATTTATCGATCTCCTCTTCCTGCAGCAACAGTTCTATAACAGAAATGGGAGTTTTCATTTGGTGGATCCATTGATTCAAAAACTTTTCCTGTCTGTTTTGTTTTGCATAAAGGTTTTGCACTTCATGTTGATAATGCCGATACAATTCCTGCAAATATGCCTCTGTTTGAAGGTGCTCCGCTGTTTTCGCATTTTTTTGAAGGGCATCATCCATCGAAACAGGCAAATTGGATATTTTATTTAAAAAATTTCTCCGCAGCGTATAACGTACGGCAAGAAAGGAAACAATCAGAACCATGCTGATCACGATGGAATAGACAGCCGTATCCAAATTACGGAAGCCGTCCAGCCAGTACAACGACAAAATAAAAAGATCGACGAGCAACTGGAAAATGATAAAGAAGATGTTTTCTTTCAAGAATAGTTTTAATCCCATACCTATTTTTCCTCCGGATGTAAAACGAATCGATAACCGGCGCCGCGAACCGTTTCAATGGCGGATTGGACACCATATTCGGCAAGTTTTTTCCGGACGCGGGTCATGTTTACATTTAATGTGTTTTCATCAACAAAGGCCTGGTCATCCCATAGCTCTTCCAGCAATTTCTCTCTGGACACCACTTTCGGTGACTCCCTCATGAGCAGGTTTAAAATGGCACACTCCTTTTTTTGTAATGGAATTTCCTCATTTTTTACATGCAGCTCCATCCGTTCCAAATAAAGCGTCAATTGCCCCAATTGAACAGTCCGTTCTTCTTGTCTTGATGAATATTCCCCGTAAGTTCTTCTTAAGTGGCTTTTGATTTTTGCCAATACGATTTCATAGTTGAATGGTTTTGTAATAAAATCATCTCCGCCATTCTCCAATGCGAAAACCTGGTCCATTTCCCCGGAACGGGCAGAAATGAAGATGATCGGACATTTTGTATATTGTCTCAATTGTCTGCACCAGTAATAGCCATCATAAGAAGGCAGGTTTATATCAAGCAATATGAGATGCGGTGAAAATGCAAGGCATTCTTCTATAATCTCATCAAAGTTTTTGACGATTTCCACTTCATATTGATATTTTTTTAACATTTCAGCCAGTAACGAAGCGATTTTATAATCATCTTCTATGATATAAATTCGCGTACTTTCCAATCTCCTTCCCCCCTAACGGAAACATCTAATTCTATTTTATCAAAAAATGGGCTACGGTCATTTAATGGCCCTCTTTCCGTTCCATTTTGTTAATTTCCTCATATTATTTCACAAAAATGTCACAGGTTACTTTTATAAATGGGCAAATTCCTATTGACGAATCCAAACTGTTATAATACAATTACAAATACAAACAGGTATTATAAAACAGTTAGTCCACAAGGAGGTCCCCTCATGTTAGAAAATATCGTTGAGTTCTTCAGAAACTTGCCTGAAAAAATCTGTGTTAAATGCGGCGAAAAAATTGAAGAACAAAGTGAATGCTACACAAATACATGTGACAAATGCAGCACACATTAATCATAATCGTTGCATAATATAACAGTAATGCGCTCCTGACCTATGAAATGAACTTAATATTAAATCGCTTAACATTAAATTAAATCGCTCAACAAACTGTCGCAGATATAAAAACTTATTCACTGTTTTTTGTCATAGTAAAATGTTTGACGGCTTAAGTTTTCAATTTCGGAGAACTTAAGCCGTTTATTTTTTCAGCTTTTGATTTTAACAGTCATTCATGATTCATGTTTATTTCACAAAAAAGAAACAGCACAAACTTTTATGGTCTGTACTGCTTAATAAGTTGACAATCATTTATCTTTTCCTGCATTTATGATGACTTGTTCTGACAATATTTTCGGACTGCCTAAAAATGGTTTTGTTTCATACCGGGAAGTAATTGATAATGGTGCTATACCACTGCCTGCAAGATAAGATCTGACATCTAAAACAATGATACCATCCTTTAACACATAATTTTTTCCATCAATTTTTTTCTAGAATCAAATTCAGTATAGAATTTATCAAGAAGCGTAACGAAAAAGGAATGGATGGGTATGGGGTCGCGCAGTTTCGGTTCTATTCCATAAATTATCCCCAAAAAAGATAACCTGTGAAATTTTTACGAAATGTAAAATTTCACAGGCTTTTTCATTTCAGATGTGTATATCATTCCAGCCTTTTCTTATTATCTGAACCAGTTAAAACTATTCTTCATCTTAATGGTTTTCATGGGAATCTTCATGTTCATCCTGACTGTGATCATGCTGCATTTGTTCCGTGTCTTCTTTGGATGTATCTTGTTCCGGAAGCACTTTGCTCATATCCGGATTTCCTGCAACGATTTGTTTTTTCGGCATCACGTGCAAGCCTCTTGCTGTTGTATGGGCATACATATAATACACGCCATCATGGTTGAACGTAAATTCGGCTTTATACACGCCATCTCCCGCATGTTCCGCTTTAATCATGGCTCCTTGTTCGCGCAACCCGGATTCCCATACTTCGAATTCCACGGAATCCGCATCTTCCACGTTTTCATTGTTCTGTGTCACATGGGCAGCCAGTTCCACCGGTTCGCCCACTTTCACTTCATCAGGAGTCAAAATATCCACTTTCACTTCCAATGCGGAAACGTCAACTGGTTCCTCATTTGTATCCACTTCCGATTGTTCCTCATTTGTATTGCATCCAACCAACAAAATGGGTACAGCCAACAAAGAAATAATCCATTTTTTCATGTTAATCTTCCTCCATTAAAGGTAATGATATGGTAACAAGCGTTCCTTCACCCACAACACTCTTAATTGCAAGTGCCCCATCGTGCTGCTTCACCAACTGTTTCACGATTGATAATCCCAAACCGGCTCCACCGTCTATGCGGCTTCTCGCCTTATTGACCCGGTAAAATCTTTCGGTGATATGAGGGAGATCCTCTTCAGGAATACCAATTCCTTCATCCTGTATCTCAATGATCGCACGATGATCTGATTGATAACTGTGAACCGTGATTTTCGCGTTTTCATTCGAATAGCGAATGGCATTTTCAATCACGTTAATGAAAATCTGTTTCAGCTTCTCTTCATCCCCTTGGACAATACAATTTTCATCCAAGTTTTGCACGATGCGAATATTCTTTTTGTTCGCTTGTCCTTCCAACAGTTTCACCGATTCACGGATGGTTTCCGAAAGGACGATTGGAAGCATCTCAATTTCTTCCTGTTGTTTCCGGACTAGTTGCAGCAATTCATTTGTTAACCGTTCCATTCGGATCGCTTCCCGATGAATCAACTCCAACGCTTCCTCGCGCTCTTTCCCGTCAAGAAGCTGATTTTGGATCGCCTCGCTGTATCCTTTGATATAGCTGATCGGCGTACGCAATTCATGGGATACGGTCGCCAGGAAGGTTTTTTGCTTTTCATCTTCCTGCTGAATGGATTCGGCCATGTGGTTAAANGCTTCCGACAGCATGCCGATTTCATCTTTTGATGTAACCTTTACCCTCGTGCTATAATCCCCTTCCGTCATTTGTTCTACCGCTTTTTGCAAATCGTTCAGCGGGCGCATGATCCGCTTCAGGCTCTGATAAACAAAAACGGCGATGACAAGGGCAAAAAGAATCCCTCCACCTATAAATATAGCCACTTCCGTTTTAGCTAATTCAGTAATTTTTGCTAAAGGATAATAAAGATAGATAATTCCTTCCAACCGGTTTTGATCCACAAGCGGCAAAATGACCGATACGACTTCACGGTTGAACCGCTCTTCATAGCCGATTTTTGTCACGTTTTCACCATTTAACAAAACCCGCCGCTCATCCGGACCAATCAATGTATTGTAATCGATTTCGAAAGGAACACATGCGCTCAGTTCACGAGGGTTGCGGACAGCAAACACATTGTAGGTGGAATACTGATTAAATTCCTCCACCATTTCCACATATCCATCGGTCACTTTTCCCCCGGTATACATGGATTGGAGGTTTTCGCCGATTTCCACCATTTCGCTTTTTGTATCTTCCACATAAAATTTTTCATATAGAAAATCCGCGAAAATGTACATAAATGCAATGGTCAATATCAGATAAACGATTATTAATACCCATATTTTCGTTGAAAGCTTTCTCATACTTGATCAAAGCGATAACCAATCCCCCAAACAGTTTGGATGTAGTCGCTTGCCTCCTTCGAAATTTTCCCCAATTTTAGCCGCAATGTTTTGATGTGGGTGTCCACCGTTCTTGTGCCACCGTCATAATCCATTTCCCAAATTTTCTCCAACAATTGCTCGCGGGAAAAAACGGTGTTTGGATTTTTCATAAATAGTTGAAGCAAATCGAATTCCTTGAGTGTCAATGTGACTTTTTGATTGTTTACATACACTTTGCGGGAAGCTTCATCCAGTTTGATGACTCCCCGTTCAAGGAACTGTTGCTTATTGACTCCTGTTCTTCTGAGAACGGCTTGTATTCTGGCAATCAATTCACTGGAGGTGAAAGGTTTTACGATGTAATCATCGCCCCCGATGGTCAACCCTTTCACTTTGTCCTCATTGTCATCTCTTGCGGTCAAAAAAATGATTGGAACGGAAGAGATTTTCCGGATCTTTTCGCATACTGTAAAACCGTCTTCTTTCGGCATCATGACATCCAAAAGGACGATATCCACTTCTTTTCTTTCAATGAACGGATAAGCTTCTTCACCGCTTTCAACTGCAATGGTTTGAAAGTCGGATTTTGAAAGCATCAATTCGATTAGATTTCTCATATCTTGTTCATCGTCTATGATCAATACGGTTGGCATTTTCAAACCTCCCTTACCAGCAACTGGAACGGCCCGGATTTGGTCGGATTTTTATGTAACACTTTCCCATCTTCTTCCAGAAAATAGATTTGATTATCGTCAAATCCAGCAACAATAATCATATCTTTAAATGCAGCGACAGAAAACGGGTTTGCCCCCACTTCTTTGCTCCATAACACGTTTCCATTCACGTCGCATGCGTACAATTCATTGGAACCATGGTTGGTGATATAAACGACCTCTCCATTTTTTGTAAACCCGACAGGCATATGTGATGCTTGGATTTCCTGGACCAACTGGCCTGTTTGCAAATCGAGCACTTTCACTTTCTGATTTGGATGGCTTCCGGCACCATGCCCTCCAATCCAAAGTGTATCGGTTTCCTCCACAACCAATAGACCGGTCGAGGATTTATCGATTGGCCATTCATCAATGAGAGCCATGGATTTTATATCAACAACGGATAGTACAGGGGATTTGTAGTTGACGACATATAACTTTCCTTGGTGACTATCCATTGACATCGGGTAATCTTTCAGGCGGATTTCCCCCAGCTTTTTGCCATGTTCATTAAAACTGGCAACAGTATTCTTTTTGCTATTTGTAATGAAAAGCACATTTTCTTCTTCATCGTAATAGGCGTTCGTTGTTCCGGTACCCGTTTCTATGGATTGTATCAATTTTCCGGTGGACAGTTCATATATATCCACTTCGTTCAATTCATGCCCGTAAAGCACGATGCGATCGTAAGGAATCAACGTTGCGCCCGTATACGCTTTATCGAACTCCCATGTGGCAATCCGTTCNCCTTTCGAATCAAAAAAATCGATGGAAGGCTCCAGTATATTTACGGATGCAACAAAGGATTGATGCTGATTGATCGATGTGAAATGCTCATCATTACAGCCTTGCAAGATCCAAATAATGCATAAAAATAATAATGCTGTCCATTTTTTCAAGCAATCACCCCTAATTCTATAGTGTAGTGAAAAAGTGTGAAGTTTCGATGAAATAAATTTGACAATCGTTTCAAATTTTTAAACATCGTTAGGGGATTTTTCATTGATTTTGTAATGCTTGATATTACTTAGAGCAAATATTATGTGTTGGGATGGTCCTTCTTGCTCGGATAAACATCTTACTTGCTCGGATACGCATCCCTCTTGCTCGGATAACTCTTCTTCTCGCTCGGATACGCATCCCTCTCGCTCGGATAAACTCTCCTCTTACTAAATTCCATCCTTTACGAAAAAAGCTGCTTCGAAGGTGGCATTGACCATCGAAAGCAGCTATTGATCCGAGATATGAATTTGTTAACTGGCGATTATAAAGAATCAAAACGCCCTTAAACCAATTGTTCCTGAAACAATTCAGCCGTTATTTCTTCCGCCGCCTGTCTTCCCTGCAGCACACAATCCGGCACACTGATTCCTTCATAAGAACTTCCAGCCAATTTCACATGCGGGAAATCTTTTTTCAGAATTTCCCTCATTTTTTCCAAACGATTTTCATGACCCACTGTGTATTGAGGCATCGATTGCTTCCAGCGGGAAACGATGGTGAACACCGGTTTTTGATTGATTCCTAGCGATTTTTCCAGGTCATGAAGCACCGTTTTTTCAATGTCCGCATCCGACAATTCCACGATGGCCTCGTCCCCCACACGGCCAATATACGTTCTGAGCAAATCATATCCTTCAGGCGCCACATTCTCCCATTTATGATTGCTCCAAGTGCATGTCGTGATGGAAATATCGTTGTTCCGNGCAAAATAGAAGCTGATCGCATCATCATAATTTTGGCAATTTACCTTTTCAAACGCCATCGTTACAGTAGCGATTGTCGCATAATTCATATCTTGAATTTCATCGAAAATGCCATAATGGTTGAACATATTTTTCGCTTCATTCAATGAAGTCGTCACGATCACCGCGTGGCATTTGATCGGGGAAATATTATTGAAATAAATTTGGAACGTACCATCCTGCAATTTATCGATGGATTCCACTTTTACACCTTTTAGCACCGTTTTGGACGGCAATTGTTCTTCCAATTTTTCCACTAAAGTTTCCAAACCGTTTTTAAAAGTTTGATAACCTTTCATTTGATTACTTAAGAAGGAAAAGTGCGTCTTTTTCATTCCATAAATCAAGCTGCGATATTGTTTTTCCAATTCGTAAATTTCCGGAAACATCGATTGGATGCTCAACCGGTCGATATCTCCGGCAAAAGTTCCTGCAAGCAGCGGTTCAACCAAATTTTCTACCACTTCTTTTCCAAAGCGGCGTCGGAAAAAGTCCCCAATCGGTTCATCCTTGTCTTCCCTGGTTTTAGGTAATACTAAATCTCCTGCAGCGCGAAACTTTCCACTTAATGATACAATCCCGGTTGTCAATAATGAGGGGACAATAGGTGATCCTCCAAACAAAATACCATTTGGAATAGGGTACAGATGTCCACCGACAGCCACATAAGTTTGACCTTTTTTGTTGTTCACTACTGCCTCTTCTATTCCTAAATGTTTTGCTAACTCCGCCATGCTGTTTTCATGATCGATAAAAGATTCCGGACCCCGTTCGATAATAAATCCATCTTTTCGCAATGTTTGGATTTTGCCGCCCAATCTTAACGAAGATTCAATCAACACCACATCTAAAGGCAAATGATGATCCCGTGCACACTTTTCTAAATAAAACGCTGCAGTCAACCCTGTAATACCACCGCCAATGACAGCAATTTTTTTTCGATTCGTCACCCTCATCATCACTTTCTATCATTTCTCTAACTTTTTAAAAATGGCATCAATCATCGCATCAATAAACAATGGATGAGTATTCGGCATTGGTGGGCGATAGTAGCCTGCTCCCAATTCATCGCACACAGCTTTACATTCAATATCGTTATCGTATAAAACTTCCAAATGCTCTGTCACAAATCCGACCGGAGCATATACAAATGAACGGTATCCTTTTTTCTCATAAAGTTCTCTTGTCAAATCCTGCACATCCGGTCCAAGCCATGGTTCCGGTGTTTGCCCGGCTGATTGCCATCCGATTTCGACATTTGGAAGACCTGTTNTTTCTTGAATCAAACGGGCAGTTTCAATTAATTGTTCTTCATANGGGTCGCCCAATTTTTTGATCTTTTCAGGCAATGAGTGGTTTGAAACAATCACGCAAGCTTTTTCCCGTTCTTCTTCAGTCATTTTATCGAATTCTGCAAGAATCGCTTTTGCCCAATAGTCGATGAATTTCGGTTCATCATACCATGCTTCCACAGAAGTGATTTTCAAAGTGCCGCCCAATTTTTCGGCAGCTTCTTTCGCTCTTCCATTGTAGGATTGAATGGAAAAAGTCGAGAAGTGAGGTGCCAATACAATGGAAACCGCTTCTTGTATTCCGTCTTTCACCATTTGTTCAACGGCATCTTCAATAAATGGTTCAATATGTTTTAATCCGATATACAATTGATATTCCACTTCATCNTGGACTTCATTTAAACGGTTGACAAGGGCCTCCGCCTGTTTTTTGGTCATTTCCGCAAGAGGAGAAATTCCACCAATCGCTTTATAACGCGCTTTCAAATCATCTATATGTTCCTGAGAAGGTCTTCTCCCATGACGAATATGTGTGTAATATCTTTCGATGTCTTCTTCTTTGTATGGCGTTCCATAAGCCATCACTAACAGACCGTGTACTGGTTTCAATGTTTTCACCTCAAACAATTTTTTTGTTACTCATTCGTTAGTTTTGCAATTCGTTCACGACTATAATCATGAATTAATGCCGTTAACCGTTTTAATACATCCGGATTGACGTCAGGGAATACTCCGTGACCCAAGTTGAAAATGTGTCCCGGCACTTCCAATCCTTGATCGATAATATCTTTCGCTCTTCGTTCAATGACAGACCAATCCCCCAATAGGATGGAAGGATCCAAGTTTCCTTGAACCGCTTTTTCGATTCCCATTTCACGGGCTTTTCGGATCGGCATGCGCCAATCTAATCCGATCACATCAATTGGCAAGTCATTCCATTCCAAAATTAAATGGCTTGCGCCAACACCAAATAGGATCACAGGGACATTTTGATTTCTCAATTCCGCAAAAATCCGTGTCATCACCGGTTTGATAAACACCCGGTAATCTTCAACATTCAACGCGCCAACCCAGGAGTCAAACACTTGAATGGCACTCGCACCTGCTTCCACCTGTGCAGTAATATCCGCAATAATCATGTCTGCCAGCTTATCCATCAATTTAAACCATGCTTTTGGATCGGAAACCATGAAAGATTTCGTTTTGCTGTAATTTTTCGATGGACCGCCTTCAATCATATAGCTGGCCAACGTAAATGGAGCGCCGGTAAATCCNATCAATGGCACATCCAACTGTTCTTCCGTTAAAAGTCTGATTGTTTCAAGCACGTATGGTGTATGCTCTTTTGGATAAAATTCGCCCAACTTTTCCACATCTTCCACACGTCGGATCGGATTGGAGATCACTGGTCCAATGCCGGCTTGAATTTTCACATCAACACCGATGCTAGGCAAAGGCGTCACAATGTCTTTGTAAAGAATTGCCGCATCCACGTTATATTGTTCCACAGGAAGTCTTGTCACATAAGCGCAAAGTTCCGGCTGCTTCGTAATTTCTTCCAACGAATATTTCTCTTTTATTTTCCGGTACTCCGGCTGGGAACGCCCCGCTTGCCGCATGTACCATACTGGAGTATATTCCGTTCTTTCTCCTCTTGCTGCTCTGATTAAAGTGTCATTAATTAGCCTCATGTTCAATTAACCTTCCCCTCAAAAATAATCGTTGACGAAAAGTGCAATGAAATCGATTTCAATCTTACAAGGAATTTCATCGCTAAAAATTGCTACAATTAATTATAATAACTATAACCTTGTAAATAATCTACTAAATCACTGATACCCTTCAATATATACTGTTCCTTTAACATTGTATAGNTTTCTCTGACAAATGTCATAAAATTGTTCTTTTAATAGCCTATTTTTCTTACTGAATATTTGACAAAATTAAGGCAAAGAAAATTGAGCAGGAGTTTTCTTTTTCATTCAAGGAGGAATCAAAAATGAATTTTTACATGACGACCGGAACTCCCACTTTTATGGAAAAATTGCATAAAAAATATGAACATGAAAAAATGTTGATTTTGTATGGCGCAAACCAAACCCTGTTGCTTCATGAAACAGCGGGCAAGACCGTTTTTCAAACACCCAGAAAATATGAAGTTGTGGATGGGATGAACGAACTGCAACAGGCAGGTTACTTCACTTTCTACCATATTCCGGTATCTGATGAAGGACGCCCGGTATTTGAAAAAAACATCGTTCAGCGTTTGAAAGGAATGAAGGATCAAACGGGGTTGACCGCCATGCGACTGCTTCGTCCGAAAAAATCGGAAACCTATATTATTCTCCTTCAATGGAAAGATAAACGCTCATATGACATATGGAAAAAATACGACCCAATCGCCCAGGAACTCGAAAACTTTTCAGTGGGTGTAAAAAAAGACAATATCTTTAATGCAGCAACGTACATCTCCACTTACTCCGGCGCGAAACAAAAAGAAGGGGAAGAGAATGAAAGCTGATCTGTCCCCCGGGCAAAGGATGAAAAGGGCGGATGAGAAAATTATAAAATTTCCTCCATCCGCCCTGGGGCAAATTTTTCAATTACATCTCAAATGATATGCCAAGATGAAGTTCAACCGCTTTTTTGTACACACCCTTTGCAACGGCAAGATCATAATAAGAAGCCCCGACGGATTTGAAAAAAGTGATTTCTTCCTCATGTTCCCTCGGTGCAATTTTTCCGCTCACCAACTGGGCAAGTTCCCCATGCAAGTTGGAAAAAGACCACTCCCCGCTTTTGTGGGCATCAATCAATTCCCCCGCTTCTTCTTTGACGCCTTCCACATCATCCACCACAATTTTCGAAGCTTTTCTTATCGTTGTCCGATCGACTTCCAGCATATGGGGCAAATAAGAGCCGACCCCGTTTACGTGGNCACCGGGTTTTAAATAGTTTCCATCAAACACGGGGCTTTTTGCATTTGTCGCACAACAAACAATGTCTGATGAACTGACGGCCTCATTCACATCATCGACCACTTCCAAGAATGCAGTGACACCATGATCAATCAATTGTTGCTTGAAACGATGCGCTTTTTCTTTCGTTCGATTATACAAATAAATGCTTTCGATTTTTCTTACCGAAAGTACNCCGAGAACTTGCTCAAAGGCCATTCTTCCCGTGCCAATCACCGTCAGCGATTTTGCATCAATGTTCGCCAGTTTCATCGTGGCAAGCCCTGTCATCGCGCCAGTGCGAAGACTTGTGAGATATGAAGCGTTCATCACCGCCAAGTGCTCACCGTTTTCAGTGCTTGAAAGAAGCAGGATGCCCTGGGTTGTCGGCAAGCCTTTCCCGGGATTGTCCGGGAAAATCGTGACGACTTTTACTGCGGCAATTTGATCTTCCAAATCGGCACTTGGCATATAAAGGGAAGAAGCATTCTTTTCAGGAAAATCAATCACTGTTCTAATCGGGGCAAGCACTTTGTCTTTTTGCTTTGCCATCAACATTTGTTCCACATCTTTTAAGGCATCTTCCATTTTGTAAAAACGTTTGATTTGTTCTTCATTTAATAGAATCAATGGCTATCCTCTCCGTTTTCTATACTCTTTGCAAAGTTCTTTCTTCCGTGTTTTTGAATTCATCCAACTCTTGATTGCTCTTGTCTTTGACAGTGAATACCGCAATCAGTGAGATGATGGCCGTCAAAACGATATAAAGCGCAACGGGAACATAAGAGTCATTGAATTGGACCAACAGCCATGTTGCAATCAAAGGAGCTGTTCCTCCCGCAACGGCCGCACCGATTTGATAGCCCAATGATACCCCTGTGTAGCGCACTTTTGCATCAAATATTTCCGAAAACATTGTACCGAGCACCGCCGTAATCGGAGCCCAGATTATCCCCAATCCCAAAACCGTTGCAATAAGGAGCGCGGCGAAATTTCTTTGTTCGAGCAGCCAGAAATACGGAAAAGCATATAGGATCATTCCGATCACTCCGGCAATGTACACCTTTTTGCGGCCAATTTTATCCGATAACCTGCCCATAAACGGCATGAGAATCGTTGTCACAATGGTGGAAACCATGATGGAAATCAACACTTGGGAACTTTTGAATCCAAGGTTGTTCGTACCATACGAAACAATGAATGTAGAAAAGATGTAAAACGGCGCCGTTTCAACCACTTTTCCTCCGACCGCAATGAGCACTTCTTTCCATTGGGTTTTAAATATGTCTACAAAAGGAAGTCTCGTCACTTCCCCGGTTTCCTGAATTCTTTTGAATGAAGGTGTTTCATCCAGCCCTTTGCGGATCCAAAGACCAAAAATCACTAAAATTGCACTCAAAATGAATGGAATCCGCCATCCCCATGCCACAAAACTTTCAGGAGAAACNATGGACGTGATGAACGATAATGCGCCCGAACCTAAAAACATCCCGACTGTGACTCCCATTTGCGGGAAGGCACCGTAGAANCCCCTTTTTTCTTTTGGAGAAAATTCAACGGCAAGCAGCACTGCCCCTCCCCACTCACCGCCGATTCCCAAACCTTGTACCAACCGCAAAATGATCAGGATAATCGGTGCAGCCACGCCGATTGCCTGATATGTGGGCAACAACCCCATCAATACGGTCGCAACCCCCATGATGGTCAAAGTTAATACAAGCGTCCGTTTTCTGCCNATCTTATCGCCAATATACCCAAAAAGGATGCCTCCAAACGGCCGAATAAAAAACGCGAGAGCCAAAGAAGCATAAGACAGCAACAACCCCACCGTCGGATCATCCGCAACAAAGAACACTTGATAGAATACAAGTCCGGCTACCGTTCCATAAAGAAAGTAGTCGAACCATTCAATGGAGCTCCCTACCAAACTGGCAATCCAAACTTTTGTCATATCATTTTTTCCGCCCATTGGATACCTCCCCGTTGAATTGTTAAGTAGAGAAGTTAGTAAAATTTATGCTAAAAAAATACATATATTCTAAGATTTCTAACATGGATGGACAATTATGGGTCCTTTCATTCTATTAGAACAATTACAGGAGGCTCCAAATGGGCACAGACTCGGTTGATCGATTCCCGAATTTTTCATTCATTGGCATGCAATTGTGGAAAGAAAAGGCAAGACACATTTATGGAGGCATTTCCTTTTAGCCATCCAATGAAATGCAAAAGCGGCTTAAGTCCCAAAATCGGGAACTTAAGCCGCCCAACAATCAAAACCAAATTCTTCATTCTTAAACATGCACCGCCGGATCCTTCGACAATCGGAAAGTCAATTCGTTCATTCCGATCACGATGATCGCCGGAATAAAGAACAGCGNTTGTCCAATGGCGCAAAGCATCACAATGATGGCTTGAATCACCATAAAGAGGCGCAACAGCTTCTGAACCGCTTGCTTCCGTTGATTGTCTTTGACCGGATAGAGCATGTCCATACGGAAATCGGTTGAAGATAACAGTGCATATTTCAACTGGATGACCGTGGCGAAACTTAACGCTCCTGCCACAATCCATAAGACAACCGGAATATCAATCATCAGCGCAATGATTGCCGAAATGAGCGTTAAACGCACCCATAAATAAAAATGGTCGTTGGTTCTGACAAAGGTGCGGAATACCAGATAACTTTGCGTATTTTCCTTTTTATATGGAACGAATTTATAGATTGCGTCCAGCCATGCTCTCCGTTTCACTGCGCCACGGATATGCGGGACATCCGTAAAGTAATTCGCAAACCGGTAAAATGCCATCATCCGGTTTTCTTCCAGTTTGACCAAATGCTCGTACGGGATCGGTTGGACCTTTGCCCGCTTTGCCAGCGAAAANTTGTACACAACGAGCAAAAGCAAATAGATCAATGCCCACCAAAATGAGACGGACAAAATGGCTTGGATCGCCAAAATGGATACCGCCATCCGCGCAATGCGATCAAAGACAACATGATTCCCCCGATTCGCAAAGCGGTAATGGAATTCCGACTGAACGTTTACAAATTTCAGGACAATGATGAACAATAGCCCCAACCATGTCCGCCATGCAGGCAAATCAGTGACCGCGTTTAATAAAGGGATTGAAACAATGTAGCAGATCACAGGCAAAAACACCTGGGACCAGAATGTCCAATTCAAGGCTTTCCGGAAATAGAGGTGCATTTCCTTCTCCAATGGCAACAAATATACCTGATCCGGCTCCCTGAGCAATGTCACGGGACGGGAAAAAGCAACAACGATTCCGATAACTCCGGCAACGAGCCATTCTGCAGGAAATTCCGGTGACACCACTTGCAGCCATTCGCTGTATTGATACCCGAGCGCCCCAATGGCAAACACCAGCACAATCGCCAAATGCCCAGTGAACACAAACCGCATATATTTCTGAATTTCCGTAAGATAATGTTCAAACCGCTTTGACCAAACATCCGCCAAATTATTCATGGTGCTGCTCCTTCGTCATGGCAATATACAAATCATCCAGAGTGGCATTCGGCATGCCAAAAGCCTTTCTCAAATCATCCATCGTCCCCTGGGCGCGAACACGGCCTTCGTGAAGGAAAATGATGCGGTCGCAATATTTTTCGGCAGTCGATAATACATGGGTGGACATCAACACGGAAGCTCCCTGCTTTTTCCGTTCCGACATTTGGTCAAGCAAAGATTGGATGGCCAATGGATCCAGCCCTATGAATGGTTCATCCACAATATATAAGGAAGGGTTGACCAAAAAGGCGCACATGATCATGACNTTTTGCTTCATCCCCTTGGAGAAATGGGATGGGAACCAGTTCANGCGCTTCTCCATCCGGAATTCTTCCAACAATTTTCCGGACCGTTCCTTTAATGTCTTCTCATCAATGCCGTATGCCATGGCGGTCAATTCCAAATGTTCCTTCAATGTCAATTCCTCGTATAATACAGGCGTTTCCGGAATGTAGGAAAAAGATGAGCGGTATTTTTCAATATCTTCCTGCAATGTCACGCCATTCAAGCGTATTTCCCCTTTTTGCGGTATAAGGGTTCCGATAATGTGTTTGATTGTTGTGCTTTTTCCTGCACCGTTCAATCCAATCAATCCAACCAATTCACCTTGTTCAATGGAAAAGTTTAAATCTTTGATGACCGGTTTTCTTGTATAGCCACCTGTTACATCCTTTAATTCCAACATAGCCAACACTCCTATTCTTCCTACAGTGTATCAAAATTAGAAAATGTATTCATCTCATGAAATATGTTAAAATGTAGATAAATTTTGTAAGAAAGGATTGGGTGAAATGAGCGACTGCATTTTCTGCAAAATCATTGATGGATCCATTCCATCCAATAAAGTATATGAAGATGAACATGTATTGGCTTTCATGGACGTAGCCCCATTGACAAAAGGACATACATTGCTTATCCCAAAACAACACGTAAAAGATCTGTATGAAATGCCGGAAGATGTGGCAAGAAACTTATATGCGGCTGCACCAAAAATCGCGAATGCCATTAAAAAAGCTTTCAATCCGCAAGGTCTAAACACGATCAATAATAATGGCGCCTTTGCCGGACAATCCGTGTTCCATTATCATTTGCACTTCATCCCCCGCTATGATGACAGTGACGGCTTAAAAGTGAGATGGGAAGCAAAAAACGGCGAGTTCACTCCTGAACAATTAAAAGCGATTGCGGAAGAAATCAAAACGAATTTAAATGAATAATCCGGCAGACTGACTCATCTCCCGAGTCGGTCTTTTTTAATATTACAATCATCCTATAAAAATACTTGAAAATTATTTCTTTTAAGATTACAATAATCGTACTATACGATTTCGCTGACAGCATAGAGACTGTTGGGAAGTTGAGCACAGCTTAGCAGAGGAGAGAAGTGTATGAAAACAAAAAATTTGGTATTAATGGCTCTTTTAGTTGGTATTGGAACTGTTCTTTATTTGGTGATGCCGCCTATTCCGATCGGCGGTGGAATCAAGCCGGATATGATGTTGACGATGATGTTTGTGGGGATTATTTTATTCCCTAGCATCCGGGATACATTTATTCTTACAGTCGTTACCGGAGTTCTATCCGGATTATTCTCATCCATTCCGGGTTCACTCATTCCAAATCTGATCGATAAAGTTGTAACAGGTTTTGTTTTCTTGGCCGTACTCTATTTGGTCAATAAATTTGCGAAAAACGTTGTTGTTTACGCCATTTTGATTGGATTAGGAACTTTGTTGTCAGGAACCGTTTTCTTGTCCATGCTTCTATTGTTGGTCGGAGAAATGCCGGCAGCCTTTGGAATCATGTTTGTTACTGGTGTAATTCCTGCAACAATCGCAAATATCGTTGCGTTCTGCATCATCTATCCGATATTGGCAGGTCTGTTAAAACGTTCCAAATTCGAAACTTCCGTTACACAAGCATAATAAATAATGAAAACTTTGCTATCTAAGTTTTACTTAGATAGCTTTTTTATTTCCTTTGATTTTGGTTTAATATGGTTAAGTACATTAATTTATAATCCAACCATTTTCTTTACATACTATTGAATACAAAATGAAGGAGAGATTCACCATGCGTGCTAAACCATTTTTCATCGGACTGTCCGCCGGAATGATCGCTGGACTGACTGCAGCCATTTTCACTGCTCCACAAAACGGAAATCAATTGAGAGCAAACATGAAATATGCGGCAAAGAATGTAAAAACGACCATCAGCGAATTAAATTATCAAATCAATGACTTGAAAAATGCGGTCTCTAAATTATCCAACGAAGCGAAAATTACTATTCCAAAAATATTATTTGACTTAAAAACCTCCGTTTCCAATTACAGTGAAGAAATCAAACCGGATGCCGAAAAATTGAAAGAAGAAATAGAAAAGTTACAGAATAGCATCAACGAAATCGAGAATAAATTTTCACAACTCAAAAAAGAATAAAATCATTTCAAAAAACCGATTTTTAGTNCTTTTTTACCAAAAACNCAAATTTTTATTTCATTTATTTATTATTTTTTATCAAAAAATAACATTTATTAATCACTTTTCATTTATGTATTTTTTTTAACTTTAAACTTTTTTCTTTTATTGCTATAATATTTTAAAAACTTACAAAAAGAAGGTGAATCGATGACTGTGGAATCCTACACATTAAAAGAGGCCATGATTTATAGTCAGCGAATCGCTCAACTGTCCAAAGCCTTGTGGAAAGCAGTTGAGAAAGACTGGCAACAATGGATCAAACCGTTCAATTTAAACATTAACGAGCATCACATTTTATGGATTGCTTATCATTTACAAGGCGCTTCCATTTCAGATGTTGCCAGATTCGGGGTCATGCACGTATCAACGGCCTTCAACTTCTCAAAGAAATTGGAAGAGCGTGGGCTTCTTAAATTTTCGAAACGCGATGATGACAAACGCAATACGTACGTTGAATTGACTCCAAAAGGCGCAGAGCTTGTCATCAAAATGTATGACCATTACTTGGATACAGAGCACTCTATATTGGAAGGCTCTCTAGCATTAAAAGAATTGTATGGAAGATTTCCAGAATTTTTAGACGTTATGGCCATCATCCGAAATATTTACGGAGAAGATTTTATCGAAATATTTGAAAGATCCTTTAAAAACTTTAAAGAATCCATTGAAGAAAAAGATAAAGATCAAGTGGTATTCAAGAATGAAATTATGGTGAACAAATAAGCAATTGGGGATTTGGGGAGTGTATCAGGTACACTCTTTTTTCTTTTTTTGGGATAAAAATCATTAGCATAAACACCATACTTGTTTTACAATTTTCTTGAAATTATATGGAGAGGTAGCCACACTATGCATTGTTGGAAAACGATCAATATCAAAAGGGAATATCGTGTACCACGAATTGTATTATACATGATTATTGTGTTTATCCTTGTTTTTTCCTTTTCATTCATTCTTGTCGGCATCAACCGGCCTTTAAAATATGACGATCACTATGTTCCATTATTTCTTTTGGTCCTTTTATTGCTTTATCCATTGCATAAACTCATCCATTACTATTCGCTCTTTTCCTACCGAAAATCGGTAAAACTGAAATGGAAACTTGAGTTGAAAGTTGTTCCCATCGTTCACCTTCGAATTAAAAAAATGATACCGAAAAATAGATATATGTTTATTCTGATCACCCCATTCGTTCTTTTAAATATGATATTGATTCTCGTGGCGGTTCTCTTCCCTTACTATTCCCATTACGCGTGTTTATTGCTCGGATATCATTGTTCCATCTGCCTGGTCGACATATTATATTTTATACACCTGGTAAACGCGCCAAAAAACGCGGTCATCGAGGAAACGCCCAAGGGGTACGAAATTCTAGTTCCTCCTAGTTTTTCAAAAACTTCTAACAATTAAATGCTAAAGAATGGTGAACTTACTTGTAGAATGGCAACACTTTTTGATATTCTTAAGTGAAGTGATAGAGGGGAGGAACAACTTTGCTACTGTTAGTTGTAGTGCTATTCTCGGTACTTTATTTATTTCAAATAAATCGGATGACATACGCATTATGTATGCAAAAAGATATTCCTGAAGAAAAACAGACAAAGATTTTCAGCACAATCAATATTTTAATCACTATTTTGCTTATATCTTTTTATATTGAAGTATACTTTGCCATCAAATTTTAATGATGGTTTTGATACATTCCCGCAAAAATAAACAAGAGCTAAAGGATCTCCTTTAGCTCAAATTTTGATATTAGTGCACGAAAGCTGCACCAACAATGATTAATAAAATAAACAACACAACCAATAACGCGAACCAGCTACCTCCATATCCATATCCACCACCATAGCTTTGACCCATAACGACACCTCCTTTCCTATCTACTGCTTATAGTATGCGGGCAAGGTTGGGTTACCTGGGCAAACATAATTAGTGGAACCATTTCGTTTTTGATTCGTTTATGTTATAGTTACAAATGGAAATTAAATACAGGGAGAGAAAGTGAGTTTATGAAAAAAACATTTTTAGCAATCGCATTAGCCACATCCGTTTTTGCATTGTCTGCTTGCAATTCAGACGATGAAGTCGTTGTTTCTACAAAATACGGCGATATTACAAAAGATGAATTTTATAATGATATCAAAGACATGGCAGGCAGCATGCTGTTGGAACAAGTAGTCGTCGAACACATCCTGGAAAATAAATATAAAGTGTCGGATGAAGAAGTGGAAGAACGTTTAAAACAATATAAAGACCAACTCGGGGACTCTTTCGATGACGTCTTGAAACAACAAAACATGACGGAAGAACAATTCAAAACCAATATCCGCTACACTTTATTGCAAGAAAAAGCTGAAAACGACATCAAAATTTCAGAAGAAGAAATGAAAAAATATTATGAACAAGGCAAATATGAATTACATGCCCGCCATATTTTAGTGGAAGACGAAAAAACTGCTAAAGAAGTTCTTAATAAACTCAAAAAAGGTGAAGACTTCGCAAAATTGGCGAAAGAATATTCATTGGATACAGGTAACGCACAAGACGGCGGCGATTTAGGCTGGTTTACTGTCGGCACAATGGTGACAGAATTCAACGATGCCGCTTATGCATTGGATGTAAATGAAATCAGCGAACCGGTGAAAACAGAGTTCGGATACCATATCATTCAATTATTGGATAAACGTGAAGTGAAAAACTATGGCACTTACGAAGAGAAAAAAGATGAAATCCGCCAAAACTTAATCAAAATGAAAGGCGGCGTCAATGCCAAATTAGAGGAATTAATCAAAGATGCGGATATCGATATCAAAGATGAAGATTTAAAATCCGCATTCTCTCAAATTTTAGGAACTGACAGCGACAAAGACAGCAAAGACAAAGAAAAAGATAAATAAGAACGGGATATGATGGACAGGCTGTGACAGCTGAAAATGGTGCCGGTAATTACACCGGCACCATTTTTTTGTGGTGGCAATATTTCTTTGGCCGCAACACCTTTCCCCTATAAGGGATCGCCAATCACGGTAACCGGATTCCTCTCCATATGAAGGCAATTCCGATATTCAAATAAACCGTCGTAAAGAGAAAGGCGACAAATCCATTTTGTCGGATTGCCTAAAGTCAAATCTTTCAATGCTTCACCGACTGCGCTGAAGAATTTGAACCCATGGCCGGAAAAACCCATGCAAATCGGCCCAAAAGAAAAAGCGAATTGGAATACCCTTTGTTTCCAAGTTCGCTCTTTTTATACTCAAGAGTCTTCAAATTTGGGCTTATAGAAGGAACGATTATCCAATGCAAAAATGCGCTCCGTAAATTCCCCGGGCTTCGTTTTGCCCAAAGCTCTCGTCAACATATTCATTTTTGCATCAATATTATCAATATAATGCAACATTTCCGCTTCTTGGATCATCGGTTTTTTCGGACTTCCCCATTCTTCCTTGCCGTGATGGGCCAACACGATGTGCTGCAATACCATCACTTCTTCTCCTTCAATCCCCAGTTCTTTTGCTGCCTGCCCAATTTCATCGACCATGATCGTAATATGCCCCAACAAATTCCCTTCAACCGTATACGTTGTGGAAACAGGGCCCGATAATTCCTTCACTTTTCCCAAATCATGCAATATAATTCCCGCATAAATCAGATCTTTATTTAAAGTCGGATATAGTTCGCAAAGGGCTTTCCCCAGCCTCAACATATGCACCACATGGTCCAATAGCCCTGAAACATAGTCGTGGTGGTTTTTGGTGGCGGCAGGATAAACCGACATTTCCAATTGGTATTTCTTCATCAAGTAGCGGGTGATTCTTGAAATTTTCGGATTTTTTATTTCAAAGAAATATTGGGTCAATTCTTCAAACAATTCTTCCTTTGGTGTTGCGGCGGAAGGCATTAAATCTTTTATCTGAACACCGTCTTCCGGTCTGGCCGGGCGAATCTGCTTGATGCGAAGCTGGTTTTTCCCCCGATATTCATGGATTTCCCCACCGATTTTGACAATGGTTTGCGGCTGGTACAATTTTTCATGTTCTTCATTCGTATCCCAAAGTTTCGCTTCGATATCGCCGCTTTTATCTTGGAGAATGAGGGTCATGAACGGCTTCCCGACGGTAGTGATTCCTTTGGTCGCTTGTTTGATCAATAAAAATTGATTCACTTCATCTCCAGGCTGAAGTTGAGTAATTCCTGGCATAAGAGACATCCCCTTTTCATTCGTTCGAAACAATCGTTCATTCTTTATTGTACCATTTGTTTCAAAGGGATTCGATGATTGAATCTTCATTCTGAATCTACTGACATTCTTTCCATATGTTGTATAATAAAATTGACTATTCTATAAAGGATGGGATGAGAATGGCAAATTTTTATTTCACGGCTTTTGAAAAAACAGGGGAAATTTTATTCAATGAAGTATGGGAATTCGAAAATGAACAGCAAGCGAAAATCGAGGGGCAAAAACGCATTGAGGAAAAAGGGGTTCAAGATAAAACCCATCGGCTCGTAAACTCCCAAGGAAAAGTGATTTTATTCCATGTATAATAAAGCAGGAGGTTGACCATGAGTCAACCTCTCTTCATTATTGGCCAATAAATTGCGGGCTTCGTTTTTCTACAAAAGCTTTGATGCCTTCCAGATGATCTTTCGTTTGTCTCATCTTTGTTTGTGCCACCAATTCTTTTGACAGCACTTTTTTCAGTTCTTCCACCCGTTCAGAATGATAAATTTGCTTCGTCTCCAGCATCGCCAAAATTGGAGCGGATAGCAACTTTTTCACAAAACCTTGAACGTATTGTTCGGACTCCCCTTCCTTCACCACGACATCCACGAGTCCAAGTTGCTGCGCTTCTTCCCCGTTCATGATTTTGCCTTCCCAAATAATTTGCTTTGCCTTTGGTACACCTACGCGTTCCTGCATGAAGAAATGACCGCCGCCATCCGGGATCAACCCGATTCCTATGAAATTCATTGCCAATTTGCTGTTTTGTTCCGCAATGACAATATCGGATGCTATGGCAAGACTGAAGCCGAGCCCTGCTGCAGCACCATGCACCTGGGCAACCGTAATCATCGGCAATTGATAATAAGCCGTCGCCATTCTTGAAATGATATCCATGATTTCATGGAAATCCTCTATTTTATCCTTTTGCAGCATCATTTTGATGTCGCCGCCGGATGAAAATGCACGTCCATCCCCTTTGATCACCAACACTTGAATCCCTTTTTCCCCTTGAAGCCGTTCAAAGCAGTCTGCCAACTCATTCAACATCACTTCATTCATGGCATTCAACGCTTCCGGACGCTTTAAAGTGAGCACCGCATACCGGTCATTTACCGACAATTCAATTGTTTCGTAAGCCAATTTCTCCACCCCTTTATTTTTCTCGTACACTATTAACTTCTACTTGAAGGAAAAAATTCCTTTCATGAAATTCAAATCAAAGAATATTTGAAAAAACATGTGGATAACAAAAACACGAATAATATTTTTTATTTTTTTAATTAATGTTCGTTAAAAAACGTAAAATTAAAGCGTTTTCATTAAAAATATTTCATTTTGTTAAGGAAATGAGTTGACAAAAGTGAACAATTCAGTTTATTATGTAGACACATTGAAATAAGAGTCAAAATATTATGACGGAGACATGCTCTTGCGTTCAGAATCCTCAGAGAGCTGATGGTCGGTGCAAATCAGCGTTTCTGGCGTCAGTAGTTCCACTCCTGAATAGAATGGCTGAAATTCAGTAAGTCATCTCCGGATTATGCACGTTACGCATCACTTGAGATTGTCGGAATCTTTGCAATTTTCGGCAATGAAAAAGGGTGGTACCGCGTGAAGTTGATAACCAGCTTTTCGCCCCTTACTTTGTAGGGGGTGGAAGGCTTTTTTTAATATACTTCGGAATGAAAGGAGTATTTTTATCGAAAACTATTAACTCAATTGCCTCTAATTTTTCGATATTTTGACGTTGTATTTACACCCATCATTCGAAAATAATTATTAAAAAAGGAGTTTTTCAAATGGTAACAAAAGAAACAACAGCTACAGATGTCATTAAAGTGTTTATTGCAGACCCATTAAGCGAAGACGGTATTTTCCCATTGCGCGAAGAAAAAGATTTGAACTTGGAAATCATCATTGACACTGGCAACTCCCAAGAAGAATTGATCCAAAAAATCAAAGGCGTGGATGCCTTGATCGTGCGCAGTGCGACAAAAGTGACTCGTGAAGTGATTGAAGCTGCAGATAAATTAAAATTGATCGGCCGCGCAGGNGTAGGGGTGGACAACATCGACTTGCAAGCTGCCACTGAACGCGGAATCATCGTTGTCAACGCGCCAGACGGAAATACAAACTCTGCCGCTGAACATACGATTGCGATGATGACATCTCTTGCTCGCCATATNCCTCAAGCGTATTTATCATTAAAAAATGGTAAATGGGACCGCAAATCTTATGTTGGGGTTGAATTGAAAAACAAAACTTTGGGTGTTATCGGTTTTGGCCGTATCGGAACAGAAGTGGCGTTCAGAGCAAAAGGACAAAGAATGAATGTCATGGCCTATGACCCATTCTTGACTGAAGAACGCGCAAAAGAACTTGGCGTTACAAAAGCGACTGTCGATGAAATTTGCAAAGAAGCCGACTTCATTACAGTGCACACACCACTATTGCCTGAAACAAAAAATCTGATTAATAAAGAAAAATTCGCATTAATGAAACCAGGTGTGCGCATCATCAACTGTGCCCGCGGTGGAATCATCAACGAAGATGATTTATATGATGCCATCGTGGAAGGAAAAGTGGCAGGTGCCGCACTTGACGTATTCGTTGAAGAACCTGCAACAGACCATAAATTGCTCACATTGCCTCAAGTGATTGCAACTCCACACTTGGGTGCATCTACAGTAGAAGCGCAAGAATCTGTTGCCATCGACGTATCAAAAGACATTATCAAATACTTCAAAACTGGCACTGTGACAAACCCTGTTAACATGCCATCCATTCCAAAAGAATTGCTTGCTGAAGTGGAACCATTCTTTGAATTGGCTGAAAAACTTGGTTCATTCTTATCACAAGTAACTTCTGAACCATTAAAAGAAATCAACTTGTTCTATGCCGGGGAAATCGCCAATTTCGATGTACGCCCATTAACAGCGAATACATTGAAAGGCTACTTGAAGAAAACTCACGGCGAAAACGTGAACGACGTCAATGCCCGTTATTTGACTGAACGCGTCGGCGTGAAAATTAACGAAAATAAAACAACAACAGCCAAAGGTTTCACAAACTTAATTACAGTTGAAGTAAAAACAGCAAACGAAACACATTCTGTGGCTGGTACATTGTTAAATGGCCTTGGCGCCCGTATCGTAAAAGTGGAAAACTTTGTAGTGGACGTTGTTCCTGAAGGCCACTTATTATACATCAAAAACATCGACAAACCAGGGGCAATCGGCCGCGTTGCCACTAAACTTGCCGAAAAAGACATCAACATCGCAACAATGCAAGTGGGACGCGAACGTGTCGGCGGTTCCGCTGTCATGATTCTTGCCATCGATAATGAAGTGACATCAGAAGATTTGGCATATGTTGCAACATTAGAAAATATTGATGAAGTAAAAGCAATCACTCTATAAGCCCTGATATTTTATGAGCAGGCAAAGGACATGTTCCTTTGCCTGCTTTTTTCGTTGACTTGACTACTTGATGCTCTCATCCGCCATCCCGGTTTCATTGTCCAAAGAAAACTTTCCCCGCCCTTTAATTTTCATTTTTCTGCTCATACTATGGATGAACGAAAGGATGTGATGAACATTTTAACGGAAAAACAAATCGCCAAATTAAAAAAGCAGCTGATTGAAGAAAAAGAGGCATTAACGAAAAATTTGTCCGCCGACGAAAAACCTTTTGATAACGGCGGCATCCGGGATTCTGTGGATGAATTATCCACCGTCGACAACCATCCTGCCGACCTGGCAACGGAATTATTCGAAAGAGAAAAGGACCTTTCCTTAAAAATCCACCAGGAAGATGAATTATCGAAAATCAATGCTGCTTTGGAAAAAATCGAAAATGGTACATATGGAGTTTGTGAAGTGTGCAAAGAACCTATTCCATATGACCGTCTGGCAGCGATTCCATATACATCCTTCTGCATTGAACATGCCGAGGCGAAAGAAGTGCCGGCAGATCGGCCTGTGGAAGAAGACTTGCTGATTCCGCCAGTGGACAATTCCTTTGCGGAAAGGGAGCCTGATGGGGCCATTCAAGATTTTGAGGATACTTTCCAAATCGTGGCGAAATACGGAACTTCGGAAACCCCATCGGATTTGGAAGGGGATACGGAAGATATCAACGAACTGTACGATGATCCCGAGGAATATGCCAACAACGATGAACCTCAATCCTTCCATGTTTCCCTGAAGGATGAAATTCCTTTCCCAATGTCAAAACGTGAAATTGAAGAAGCAAGCAAATACGATTATTTGGAATAAAACAATGCGAGACCAATTCCGTCTCGCATTGTTTTCAATCATTATGAGATTTTTTCGAGCAATTGCAAAAATTCCGTCAAAGAAGTCACTTCGTATGTCGGCACGATATCCGGATTTTTCGGTTTATTTTCACGGTTGATCCAAACATTTCTCATTCCTACTCTGGAAGAACCTAAAATGTCCGTATTCAAATTATCTCCAACCATAATGCCTTCATCCGGTGTAATTCCCGCTTTTTTCATCATGTATTCAAATAATGATGGATCCGGTTTCCCTTTTCCGAAATCGCCGGAGATGATCACATGGTCAAAATAAGGGCGGATTTCCGGAGTCAATGTCAATTTCAGATTTTGCAAACTTGGCGCACCGTTTGTAAGAAGCACCAATTGGTATTTTCCTTTTAACGCATCAAGCACTTTATAAGTATCCTCATAAACAAAAGGATGTTTCTTCCGTTCTTCGACAAAACGTTCTCCAAGCTCTGCACCAAGGGCTTCATCATCGATGCCCAATGCCTTCAAACCGTTTGTCCATGCATCTTTTCGATAGTTCGGCACAATGTTTTTCATTTTTTGGAAAGATTCAGTCGGATCGTCAAATGTCCCCCATAATCCTTCAAAAGGGTTGATTCCAATCAATACCGTATAATCGTAAATTTCATAGGATTCATACAGCTTTCTTGCTTCTGCGCGAACCGCTTCTTCCAATTGTTCCAGATCGAGTTCGTATTTTGTCGCGGCATATTCACATGTTTTTTCAAAAGCTGTTTTGATGCTTTTTTTATCCCAAAGCAACGTGTCATCTAAATCAAATACGATTGTAGTAATTGCCATTTCCAACTTCCCCTATTAGTTTTTTGTCACATTTTCTATTCTAACATATATTTCAATTCTATCCAGTGAGTAAATCAAATGAAACTTTATGAAACCCTTTTCGTATTAATATCAAATACTGTTTTTGAAAGGAGTCCATTTACATGTTAAAAAAATTCGCATCGGACGCGTTGGGGTTATCCGATATCGGAAAAGTGATCGAACCGCAAGATTATGATAAAACGGATTCAGATGATTATGTGTTGCACGAAATCGGGGAAAAAATATACTTTCTCATCAAAACAAAAGCGGATGAATATTGCTTTACGAATTTGGCGTTGATTCATGTGGACGGCGATTCGGCTGTCAGCAAAAAACGCACGTTAAAAAGATACGAATACAAATGGAACCCAATCAGCAACGTCTCTTTGGAAACAGCAGGAACCATCGATTTGGATGTGGAGATCAAATTTACAATCGGGAATACACCATTCAGCATCGATATCAGCAAAAACGAATTGGACAAGGTCAAAGATTTGTACAAAGCGCTTGTTGANATGGAACGCATCATGAAATNCAATGATAAATATATGAAATTTGCCCAAGACAGTTTGGAATATGCGCAAAAAAGCATTTCCCACGGAATGGCGCAAGGTTCTCCGGCAGAATCCTTCAAAGCGATCGCCGAATTTACGAATGATTGGTTGACCAATATGAATAAAAAATATGCATATGACGACTATGGCAGCGTCTTTGAATTGTTTATCAACAATTAATCCATAAGTGAATAACGCCCGCGGATAATTGGTGGGCGTTATTTGGCATTTTGGAAGATGGCGGACATTTTCAGAAACTAAAAATGAGGTGGCATGATGAAAGAATTGACAAAAAAACGGTTAAAAGCCTGCGCGATTGATTTGGGNATCTCCACAGCCCTTTCCNTGACCATTGAATACTTTTTACGGAAAAAGGTGAAAAGTGAATTTGTACATAATGTGGTGACNCCGACTGCCGTATTTTGGGGATTGGAATACGCCCAATTCAAATGCGGCGGCCAGACGATCGGCTATAAAATGATGGGATTGAAGCTTGAAAGTGAAGACGGCTCAACACCGACATGCAAACAAATTCTAAAGCGCTGCGCTTATCGCGATACGCTTGGACCTTTTGCCTATTTGAAAGACCGGGAAGCTTACGAAGGGGAAGACGGCTCGAGACTTGCCCAGGACCGTTTTGCCGGAACGGTTGTAAAGGAAATAGAGTGATTTCCTCATTAAGATTCTTTTCCCGCACTGAAAAAGAAAAATGGCTGGCTAAACGTATTTCTGCCAGCCATTTTATTTTATTGTCGTGAAAATGATATTCGCCAAAATGTTGACTATTATCGCCGGATTCGGAATNTTAATCGCCAAAATTGTGAACATATTCGCCAATCGTGAAATTTCATCCCTTGATTATAGCGATAATCGCAAGTAGCAGGCAGTTAATCGCCACTCCCCATTGCATTATCGCCAAAGGGATTAACTTAATCGCCAAACTGTTATTTTTTCAATTCCACCCCATACAACTGATCCAACATCTCAATTTTTTTCTCGATAGCCCCTTCAAAAGAAGCAATATATTGGAAAGGTTCCTTTGGATTGTAGTATTGGGTAATTGCTCCGGTTTCCGGATTAACGAATTTGGAGGCGGCGCCGCATCCGATTCCCACAATCGTTTGCACTTCTTCCATAATGACGATATTGTAGATGCTTTCCTCGCCAGGCTTTGAATAGCCGACATTCTCCAAATTCCCTAAAATATTTTTCTGCCGGTACAAATAATACGGATGGTAGCCGTTTGCGCGGGTCCACTCCTGGGCCATCTCCATCATCCGTGCCACCGTCGCCCGGTCCGCCACTTTGTACTTATCCTTATTTTTTGTCATTTCGGAAGCCCGTTTAAAGGATAAAGTATGTACCGTCAACGATTCCGGCATCAGCTTCTCCGTTTCATTCAAGGAATGCCGGAATTCTTCTATCCCTTCATTTGGCAACCCGATGATCAAATCCATATTGATATTGTTCATGCCTGAATTGCGGGCGAGCCAAAATTTATCGATGGTCTCCCGCACCGAATGATGTCGGCCGATCGCTTTCAACGTTTCATCCGTATAACTTTGCGGATTGACGGAAATGCGGTCAATTCCCCACTTTTTCAATACGGCCAATTTCTCCGGTGTAATCGTATCAGGACGGCCCGCTTCCACCGTAATTTCCCGGATGTTTTCCGGATTCGGAAAGGATTCATACATCGTTTGGTAAAGGGCATCCATCTCCTCCGCTTCAATGGANGTCGGCGTGCCGCCACCCCAATAGATCGATGTCACTTTCATATCATGTTCCTTCAGCCATTTTCCAATTTCCCGCATCTCGATGTGCAATGCATCAAGGAAAGAAGCCACCCTTCCCGTCTTCCGGTTCGGTGCGATGGCATAGGCAGGGAAGGTGCAATAGGCGCATTTTGTCGGGCAGAAAGGAACGCCGATGTAAACAGATACTTCTTTCCCGATTTCATCCAAATCCGGAATGGTTGTNAGTTGCCGCTCCACTATGGAATTTAATAAAGNAATTTTTTCGTCGGATACGCGNAAATCNTTTTTGAGCACTTCATTAATGTCATCACGGGCAAGGCCTTGTTTTCTCAATTTATGATAAAGTTTCGTTGGACGAACGCCGGTTAGAATCCCCCACTGTTGCGTGATTCCCGTATATTGCTCCAAAACGTCCAACAATACATGGGACAACGCCCGCTTCATGCGGATGTTNTGCTCCCGGTCATTTCCATCATTGTCATATTGCTTGGAATATGTACTGTAAAACGTTTTTCCGTCCACTTCCAATTGGCACGCCGTGGAATAACAATTATTTTCCTGTTTATATTGAAAATGAACGGATAGATCCGGATCCTCTATCGATTCATAGAGTTTACTATCTTCGAAAAATAGGTTCGCGATATGCGTCAATACTTGAATCCAATCTTGCTTAAAACGTTCATGAACCAAAATTTTTTTCATCCATACCTCTTCCTTTAATGTTGTCTCTCAGATGAACTTAATTTTATCAGTGAACGTCCTGATTGACCATCCATTCACTTCTGTTTTTTTATGGCAATAAAAAAGACCACACCTTTCCGTGCGGTCCATTCTGTTCTTTCTTATAGCCCTTCGTAAATGGATTGGATCGGTTTGATTAAAGAACGATTCAATTCATCAATCAGGCGGCTTAATGCCATTTCAGCTTCAAATAACGCTGTAATTTTAGGATTTGCTTCCGCAAGTTGGAACACTTTTTGCAAATAGAATAATTCTTCCTCTTGCAATTCTTCCCCCTGCATTTGCATTTGTTGCAATTTTAATTGGGCATCACGGAACTGTGTGAAAATTGTTCTTGCTTCATCGTCATTACGAACGACTTCAACCGCCCCTTTTAATTGTTGAAATTCTTCCGTTTGACTGATGGAAGCTTCTACCTGTTGGATTGTTTCCAAAAAATTGCTCATTTTATCATTCCTATTCATTTTAATTTAACAATTGTACAATCAAGCCTTGCACGATACCAATCAACCCACCCAAAAATCCGCCTAAAAAGGTGATCATCATCAACTCGCGGCTTGCAATGCCCACTACAATCTCTTCCAATTTTTCGATTGGGAAAGAATCCACCTGTTCGCGGACAACTTCTTTTATATCTAATCGCTTCAGCACATCTTCAAGGTGGGATTCGGCGATTTCCAATGCTTTATCGACAACTTTAGGCATTATCTCATACTTGACCCATTCGTGTCCATTTGGGAAGTAGTAATGAATCGTTTTATTCAACCGCTCGTCAATGGCCAATTCTTTTTTGGCGTAGGATTGGATATTCATTAGTATTGGTTCTAATTGTATCTCATTTAAGTAATTCATGATAGGACGTTTTTTAACTTTTTCCCATTCATCATTCATGATATTCACAATTGAATGTTTTGTTTCCGATGAACGGAGAATGCGTACAAGCTCATGCTGGATCTTTGCCACAATGGAAGATGAATCGCTGAGAAACATTTGGAAAATGCCGCCGAGCGTTCCTTTGGATGCGAGAAAATCATTCAATAAATTTTTAATGGTAATTTCTCCGCTGGAAGATAAAATATAATCTTCCCCTTTAAGCAGCAAAGTATCCACCAATTCCGGAACTTTTTTATCCACCGTTTTCATGATGTCTTCCGGCACGATTTCTTCGATCGGTTTTGTGGACAAGGTTTGTTTTAATGCAACAAATTGTTTTTCAATAAATTCATCCACTCGCCCTTCGACTTTTTCAGGCACATCTTTGAATCCGGCCAGTTCCAGCCAGTCCTTCAATGTTTTGTTGTTTAAAAAAATCGCTTCTTCCGCTTTGGTTTGGGCAAACTGCAAAATCGCAAACCGGATTTCCGGAGAGAACAATTTGTTTTTGATGACATCCGGCGTCAATAAATAATCGTTGACCGTGATTCCGATTTGCCTTGCAAGTTCCCCCCTGCGTTTCGGAATCAAGCCGGGCGTGAAGGGCAACTTCCATTTTCCGATATACATTGGTTTATAAGGTCTAAAAATCATTTTGATTGCCAGAAAATTTGTCGCACTCCCGATGATTGCGCCGACAATTGCCATGAATAGTATGACTAATACTGCTTCCATTAAAATCCTCTTTTCTTCAAACTATGATTTCTCATTATAGCAGATGCCACTTTTGGACAAAAATATTAGCCCATACTGTTTAATACGATCATTATTCAATATTGTTTCATTCAGGCCCTTTCAAACATCGGTCCATAATAAGGATAAATTATTCTTTCATCAGAGGATTTAAAATTNCGCAGAAAATCGCATAATATAATAAATAGTATCGCTCACAATCTTCTGAAAATTTCAGAGACGATAATTTGTATTTTCAACAAAAATACGCTATTATTATTTTATTGAAATCAATTTTTTTGTAGGAGGTGTACTCCTCGTTTCACCCCTCATTCGGGCGTTGAAAGAGGAAAGTATTTGGACGGAGACATAGTAGGGCTGACCATAAAGTTAGCAATTTTTGTCTTATTAATTTTACTTTCAGGATTTTTCGTTGCCACCGAATTTGCGATTGTCAAAGTTCGGGCAACACGTATCGATCAATTGGTTGAAGAAGGCGACAAAAAAGCCATCAAGGCGAAAAAGTTGCTCGACAACCTCGATGAATATTTGTCGGCATGTCAATTAGGGATTACCATTACTTCATTAGGTTTAGGTTGGTTAGGGGAACCTACCGTACAAATGTTATTGCATCCATTATTCCAATGGATTGGCGTATCAGGACCTATAACCGAGTTTGTATCATTCATTATCGCCTTCAGTATCGTAACGTATCTCCATGTGGTTGCCGGTGAGTTGGCGCCAAAAACGTTAGCGATTACAAAGGCCGAATGGGTGACACTTAATTTTTCAGGAGCGCTGTATACATTTTATAAAGTGATGTACCCATTCATTCACTTGTTAAATATGTCTGCCCGTGGTTTGGCAAGATTATTCGGCGTGAAATCTTTCAATGAAAGCGACTCGGCCCATACGGAAGAAGAGCTTCGTATGATCATGGCTGACAGCTTCAAAAGCGGTGAAATCAAATATTCGGAATTTGAATATATGAACAGTATTTTCGAATTCTCAGACCGCACAGCCAAAGAAATTATGGTGCCGCGAACAGAAATNACAGCGATNGAAAAGGACGTAACTTTAAAAGAAGTATTCGAAGTAATGGAAGTGGAACAATANACCCGNTATCCGGTCATTGATGGCGACAAAGACCACGTGCTTGGATTAGTGAACTTGAAACATCTATTAACTGCATATATCAAAGATCCAAAAAATGCAGACAAACCCATTATGGATTATATGCAGCCAATCATTCGGGTAATTGAAACGGTCCCAATCAGCGACCTGTTATTGAAAATGCAACATGATCGTATACACATGGCGATTTTAATGGATGAATACGGAGGTACTTCCGGATTGGTAACCATCGAAGACATCATCGAAGAAATCGTCGGAGATATCCAAGACGAATTCGACGAAGATGAAATTCCTGAAGTACAAGTAATCAGCGATGGCCATTACATTATAGATGCAAAAATGCTAATTGAAGACGTCAATGAAATGTTAAATATTCATATTGATGATGAAGATATTGATACAATCGGTGGTTGGTTCTGGACTCAACGCTACGATGCCGTTGAAGGTGACAGCTTTGTTTATGATGGCTACGAATTCAAAATCAAAGAATTGGATGGTCACCATATTTTATACATTGAGGTCATCAAATTGCCAGAAGAACAACAAACAGATTTATATTCAATTGCCGAATAACGTGATGATATCAAAACGACTTTCTTGCAAAAGAAAGTCGTTTTGTCATGTTCGGAACTTTTGCAGGGAGGAAAAAAAGTGGAGCTTTATACAAATTTACGGGCAGGGGAAAAAGGCGCCTGGCTTTCCATTGGAACATACATCTTTCTCAGCGCAATAAAACTCATCATCGGCTATTTGGGAGCTTCGGAAGCATTAAGAGCCGATGGACTCAACAACTCAACCGATATCATCTCATCCATCGCCGTCCTGATTGGTCTCAGAATTTCCCAGCGTCCCCCCGATGAAAATCATCAATATGGCCATCTGCGTGCGGAAACGGTTGCTTCATTGGTCGCTTCATTCATTATGATGGGAGTCGGATTAGAGGTTATCTATAATTCAGTCATGAACATATTTGACCCTGTCCGTGAAACCCCTTCCACTTTGACGATCTATGTCGCTTTAGGCTGTGCGCTTGTCATGTATATCGTATACCGGTATAACCTGGCCCTTTCCAAAAAAATTAACAGTTCCGCGTTGAAAGCGGCCGCTTTTGATAACCGTTCCGACGCATTGGTAAGCGTTGGAACAGCCATCGGGATTGTTGCGGCCATTATCGGCTTTCCAATCATCGATAGCATCACCGCGTTATTCATTGGAATCATCATTATTAAAACTGCCGTCGAAATCTTTTGGGAAGCGGTGCAAACACTGACGGACGCTTTTGATACGGAAGAAATTGAAACATTGTCCGCATTGATCAAAAACGTTGATGGGGTTATCGAATTGGTGGATATCAAAGGGAGAAAACATGGCAATGTTACATTCATTGAAGTGACTGTGACCGTAAATCCTTACTTGAATGTCTGGGAAAGCCACCGGATTACAGAAAAGATTGAGTCAACGGTCAAAAGGTTTGACATCAATTGCACCGCTCTCGTACATATTGAACCTCATGAAGAATATTCAGGGAAAGATTAAGGATAGGCTTGCGTTGTCCAAAAGTCGATGATGACCGACTTTTGGGCATTTTTTTATTTGTGGCATGTTAATTTTTATGAGTTACCTTCTTATTTGATGCATTTACCTCAACAATTGGTGCGGATACCTCCTCCTTTGGTACAGTACAGCTTACGGATAAGGTTTCCTTTTCAAAAAGAGCAAAACCAAGAACGATTCGGTTCCTGGTTTTGCCCATTTCATCAACTACTTCCCTTCTCCGCTTCCTTCCGTCAAACCGTGTTTGACTGCATAGAGGGCTGCTTGTGTACGGTCTTGCACTTCCAACTTCGCAAATATATTTGAAATGTGGGTTTTCACCGTTTTTTCCGTAACGAACAATGAAGAAGCGATTTCCCTGTTGCTTTTGCCTTTCGTCAGTTCAGCCAGCACATCTTTCTCCCTTGGCGTCAACGGATTTTTGATGTGCGGCAAATTTTCTTCTTCCTTCAACGTTTCCTCCAGCTGCGTCGTCGCCACCGGATGCATGATGCTTTCCCCGCGCATCACTTGCCGGATGGAATTGACCAAATCATCCGGTTCAATATCCTTCAATTGATATCCCGCCGCTCCCGCTTCAATGGCCGGAACGACGTGATCTTTATCGGAGAAGCTTGTCAACATCAATATTTGCACTTCCGGCCATCTGGCTTTGATTTTTTTCGTCGCTTCGATTCCGTCCATCTCCGGCATGACCAAATCCATCAAAACGATATCCGGTTTCAATTGTTCCACGAGCTGAACCGCTTCCACCCCGTTTTTCGCTTCCCCCACGACTTCAATATCTTTTTGGGTTTTTAAGAAAAACTGCAATCCCCTGCGGACCACATGATGGTCATCCGCAATTAATACACGTATCATCTACTTCCCTCCTCAATAAGGCAACCGGACAAACAATTCCGTTCCTTTGCCGATTTCTGATACCCATTCAGCCGTTCCGCCAAGCGCAGTGGCCCGATCCCGTATCGATTGGAGACCCATCGAAGGGATTTTGGCATCCTGATCGATTTTAAAACCTCTGCCTTCATCTTTGATCACCAGCAAGATGTCCGTTTTGGTCACCGTCAGATAAATGGTCGCTTCCTGCACTCCTGCATGTTTCCGGATATTATTCAAAGCTTCCTGGGCAATGCGGAAAAGCGTTTCTTCCACCCTCGAAGGAAATTGAATCACGCCCGAAACATTGATGGTCAACTTTATTTTTAACATTTCCGCGTAAGCTTTGATGGCATCAATCAAACCGCTTTCCAAACCTTGTGGCCTCAATTGCCAAATGAGCGCCCGCATTTCCGTCAAGGCGGATTGGGTCAAATTCTGGATTTCTTTAAATGTTTCTTTTATATCTTCATCCTCCGTCATCTCCACTCCTGCACGGGCCGTCAATGTGACGGAAAACAACAGCTGGTTGACAGAATCGTGCAAATCGCGGGCCAAACGATTCCGCTCCCGGACCAAAGCCATTTCCTGCTCTTGTTTCGTCAAGTAGATGCGTTTGATGGCAGATCCGATTTGGAATGCCACCGATTCCAGCAGTTCCAACTCTTCTTCGGTATATTCAACGGTGTAAGGAGTGGCCACATTTAATATGCCGAACCGTTCATTCCCTGATTGCAATGGCACTGTTGCGTGATGGGTGATTCCCGCCGTATCCCCCACCTTCGCTTCAATCGCATTTTCAATTCGTTGGCATTCAATGATATTTGACGCTTTTTTCAATTGGTCACGCCGGAATCGGGATACGCACCAGCAACCGCCCTTTTTCAAATATTGGCAGTTATTGTGGCGCAAACCCTCCGGCAAATTTTCATGAACAACAAGATCAATCTTCCCTTTTTCATCAATGAAGAAAATCCAGCCGGTGCTGAAATTTGTCCCGTTCAAAAGCTTTCTCAGCGCACCCCTCAGCATCGGGATTAATTCCGTTTCCTCATTCAGCAATTCTGCAATCTCTTTTAACAATGTGATATTGGAATGGTCATTCACTGCCATGGCACACCTCGACAAATACTTTGTAATGTAATCATATCACTCCCTTACTTCTCTCGCATTTGTTGCACCCTCAGACTTTTGAATGAGATTCATTTTTCTTGAATTCGAAATGATTTCATTTTACTTCGAAGTCAAAACAATTTATAATCTAAACTGCATGGAAAATAATCTAGTAGGAGAGTTGAAATGAAAAAAAAATTGGAGAATAGTTTGCTATTTTTATGGTTAGTATCATTGGTAGCAACACTGGGTTCTTTATATTTTTCGGAAGTTCGCGGTTATGAACCATGTGAACTTTGCTGGTATCAACGGATCCTCATGTATCCGATTGTGCTCATTACCCTTGTGGCATATATCCAAAAAAATGCGCGCATTGCTGTGACAACAGCCGTATTTTCTTGTATTGGCGGAGCGATTTCCCTTTACCATTATGGAATCCAAAAATTGGACTTTTTGGCTGAAAGCGCACCAGCATGCGGAAGAGTTCCATGTACAGGGGAATATATTAACTGGCTCGGCTTTATCACCATCCCGTTTTTGGCGTTGGTTGCCTTTATTTTAATTGCGATCACCAGCTTTTATATGTTGAAAGTGATGAAGGAGGATCAATAGTTGAAAAAACTAGGAATTATTGCTGCCGTTGTTGTCATTTTATTCGGAATTATCATTGTCTTGACAAATTTATCAAACAAAAGCAAGCTGGAAAACAATCCATACGGAACGGACAATTTGAGACAATCCACCATTGATTTATTGGACGATGAAAATTATCAAAATATTATCTTACCGGATGATTTAAGAGAAAAAATTGCATCAGGTGAACCGGTTGTTGCCTACTTGTTCAGTCCTGAATGTCCGCACTGCAAAGAAATGACGCCGCGGCTCATGCCGATTGCAGAGGAAATGGGTGTTCATATCGACCAACTAAACATTTTGGAGTATGAAGAAGGTTGGGACGAGTATCATGTGGAAGCAACACCGACATTGATTTTCTTTAAAGATGGAAAAGAAGTGAACCGTATGGTGGGGGCACACCCTGATGAAAACATTCGCCAATTCTTTAAAGAAGTGGTATTAAAATAAAGAATTTGGAAATCGTGTTCATAACGGACACGATTTTTCTATGGAGGAAATGAAATGCAGTTTCAATATGAAATTCCGCAAGATGGTTTGACGGTAGAATCGCTGTTGAGGGAAAAATGGCGGCTGGGCAAAAAACTGGTTCATGAACTAAGGATGGCGAAAGCGGTGAAAAATGCGGGCGGAGAATCGGTGAAATGGAACGAACCTTTAGCCAAAGGGACCATTCTCCATTTTTCATTGGATGTTCCTCAATCGGATTATCCGCCGGCCAAGGAATGCAATGTAAATATCCGGTACGAAGACGAACATATTTTGATTGTTTCCAAACCTAAAGGGATGAGCACCCATCCGAATGAGGAAAAAGATAAAGATACTTGCATGAATCATGTCATGGCTTATTTGAACGGGAAAGGCTTGGTGTATGGAGAGCATGTCCACCGGCTCGATCAGGGGACGGAAGGGCTTTTAATTGTGGCCAAACACCCGATTGCCAAATCCGTTTTTGACCGCATGATTGAGGAAAAATCCATCATCCGGACTTATGAAGCGGAAGTTCAAGGGGTAATCAAAGAAAAAAGCGGCACCATCAATGCCCCCATCGGAAGAGACCGGCATCATCCGACCCGCCGAATCGTTTCCAAATCCGGGCAACATGCAGTAACCCACTTTAAGGTAGTCGAGAGAAAAGCACATTCAACGATTGTTCATTTGCAGTTGGAGACGGGACGCACCCATCAAATCCGGGTGCACATGGCGCATATCGGCCACCCGATTGTGGGGGACACTTTATATGGAGCCCGGAAATCGAAAACGGGCAATTACAAGCTTCACGCCATTCAATTGGAATTTGAGCATACGTTTTTAAATAAAAAAATCCTTGTAAAAGATCAGGAAGGCGCTGCTGTTTCCCTGCAATAACATAAAAAGGGCCTGACCAATTTGTCCTTTTGGGTCAGGCTTGATTCTTATCCCTTTTTTTCTTGAAGGGGATTGTCCACAATAACCCCAGAAACATAAATTTGATGATCCCCATCATCATATAAAACTTTTCCTATATTGCTTTCCGGATCGCTCAAATCCAGCATGACGGAATAATGTTCCTCTATCGTCTCCAAATCAAGGGAAGAATCCTCATCATTAGCTATACTTCTAAATCTGATAAGTAGATACGGCCATCCAAATCAATAAGCCGGCAATCAGAAAACCAAAAAATATCCCCTTAAATAATTTCCCTTTCATGAATCCCATCCCGTTCATTTCAGTACCTTTAAATAAAAAGTACATCACCAAATGATCGTGATGTACTTCTGCTTTCAAGAATGCCGAAAATTTGCTTAAAAATCAAAATGGAAATTGTCCGGATTTTGGCCAAAGCGTTCATTTTTATTCATCGCTTTAATTTCCGCCATCTCTTCATCCGATAGTTCAAAATCGAATATTTGCATGTTTTCCGCAATGCGACTTGGCGTTACGGATTTTGGAATGGTGATTGTATCGTTTTGATAGTGCCAGCGCAACACAATTTGTGCAGGAGTTTTTCCGTGTTTATTCGCCAGTTTCACCAACGTTTCATCATTTAAAATGCGGCCTTTGCCAATCGGCGCCCATGCTGTGACCGCAATATTGTGCTCTGCGCAAAACGCTCTCAATTCATCCTGCTGCAAATATGGATGGCATTCCACTTGATTCACCATCGGCTTCACATTCGCGTTTGCAAAGAGTTTTTCCAAATGATGCTGATGGTGGTTGGATACCCCTGGCACGCGGATCAACTTTTCCTCATACAGCCGCTCGATGGCACGGAAAGTATCCACAAATTTGTCCTCCACCGGCCAGTGGGTCAAATAAAGATCCACATAATCCAACCCCAATTTTTTCAAAGATGTTTCAAAGGCGCGGAGGGTTTCATCATAACCTTGNTCGCTATTCCATACTTTCGTTGTCACGAAAATTTCCTCCCGCGGAATGCCACTTTCACGGATGGCTTCCCCCACTTCCCTTTCATTGTTGTAGAGTGCGGCAGTATCAATCGCCCGATACCCCAGCTCCAACGCTTTAGANATCGCATTCAACGCTTCTTCCCGGTCTTCCATTTTATAAACNCCCAACCCCAAATAAGGCATCTCAACCCCATTGGCCAATGTTTTTGTCGGTATTGCCATAAAATCACTCCTTCAACATTCATTAACACTATTATAAACTGAAAATTTTCAAGAAATAAATCATATCGTTTCAATCGAAATTATTAGAATTAGTATATGAATCTTTTATCATAGAAAATGTCGTAAAAAAATAGCAATATTTTCTCTTTTAAGTTAAAATATTCTGTAATAAGTAGTAAATTTNAGTTATAAAATCTTCTTTCTCAAAATATATAAATTGAGAGGGATCAAACAAAGGGGGAGTATGTTTATATGATGGACACACCTTTATTATTGACAAGCTTTTTAAAACGGGCTGAGCGCTACTATCCGGAGAAATTGATCATTTCCCGTACAGCCCCGGACACAATTCACCGTATTCCTTACAAAGAATATGTCAAACGCACGAGGAAACTTGCAAGCGCTCTTACAAAGCTGGGCATGAAACCTGGTACGAAAGTAGGTTCTTTCGCATGGAACCATCACCGTCATTTGGAAGCATACTTTGCAGTACCTTGCGCTGGCGCCGTCTTGCATATGATCAACATCCGCCTTTCACCGGAACATATCATTTATGTAATCAATCATGCCGAAGATGAAATTTTATTGGTTGATGGGGACCTGTTCCCATTATTTGAGAAAGCCATTCCGTATTTGAAGACAGTGAAACATATTGTCGTCATGCAAGATGATAAAACGGTTCCTGAATCCTCTTTCCCTAATGTGCACTCGTATGAGCAATTGATCGAGGAAGCGGACGAATTTGAATTTCCTGAAAATTTAGACGAAAATTCCCCGGCAGGCATTTGTTATACAAGTGCAACGACCGGAATGCCAAAAGGGGTTGTGTATACGCACCGCGGGTTGGTGCTTCATAGTTTGATTCTCGGGTTGGCGGACAGCATGGGCATATGTGAAAAAGATGTCATCATGCCGGTTGTGCCAATGTTCCATGTGAATGCATGGGGAATGCCNTTTGCCGCAGTGAATTACGGTACAACACAAGTTTTGCCTGGTCCACATTTTACCCCAAGTTTACTGCTTGATTTNATCGAACAGGAAAAAGTGACATTGACTGCAGGGGTGCCAACGATTTGGCTCGGCGTTCTCCAGGAGCAGGAGAAAAACCCTCGGGATCTTTCTTCTTTAAGAGGCATAGTTTCCGGCGGTTCCGCTTCACCAAAAGGGCTCATTCAAGCCTTTGAAGACAAATATAATGTTCCGTTCATCGTCGGCTACGGTATGACGGAAACATCACCGATTGTATCCCTTTCCCACTATACTTCCGCAATGGAAGATTGGACAAGGGAGCAAAAATTGGATATACGCGCAACGCAAGGGCTCACTGTTCCGTTGCTTGATACGGAAGTTGTCAATGATGAAGGTGTTGTTCCTTGGGATGGAAAAACGATGGGAGAACTTCGCATTCGTGGTCCTTGGATTGCCCATGAATATTACAAAGATGAACGAACAAAAGAAGCGTTCCGCGACGGTTGGCTCTATACAGGAGACATCGCGGTTGTGACACCGGAAGGCTATATCAAAATTACGGACCGTACGAAAGATTTGATCAAGAGCGGCGGCGAATGGATATCTTCCGTCGATTTGGAAAATGCCCTCATGACCCATGAAGCGGTGTTGGAAGCGGCGGTGATTGCCATTCCTCATGAAAAATGGCAGGAACGTCCACTGGCATGTGTCGTTTTAAAAGAAGGAAAACAGGCGACCAAAGAAGAACTGCTTGATTACTTGCGCGGCCAATTTGCAAAATGGTGGATTCCGGATGATGTGGTCTTCTTAAAAGAAATTCCGAAAACTTCAGTCGGCAAATTCCTGAAAGCGAAACTGCGCGAAGAATTAAAAGATTATAAAGTGCAAGCGTAAAGGATTGAAGAGGATGTTCATAAAGTCGATGCTTTGTGGACATCCTCTGAATTTTTTCAGTTTCTCCTTTTCAATCTTTCATCTTTATTTGGATGGTCGACCACATCCGATTGGATCGGATCCGGAATGCGATTATCCTCCTCCAGCTGCTCCCCGTCCCTCAATCGATCCATCTGTTTTCCCAACCAGATGCAGTCTTCCATATTATTTGTCATATGTCCGCTTTCAGGCATTTCATTCCGATTTTCCACAATGATCCCTCCTTATGTTGATACTAGATATTGTGAACAAAACGTTAAAAAAAATGATATAGTAAACTTAATTTAATTCAGCTATACTAAATTAGAGATATCAATTACTTAGGAGGTATACTTCCATGGGNACTGTTTTAATTCTTATTGTATGTCTATCATTTATCACAGCGATTTTAACAGCAGGCCGTGAAGGAGATTATAAAGAAGAATAATCTCTTACTTATTAGAGCTATCATAAAAAGGCAATCCTGATTAATCGGGATTGCCTTTTTATTTTCTTGACATTTTCAGCTTATCAAAATAAACTTAGTTACATAAAGTAAGTTTGTGAAAATAATTAACTGAAGGAGATAGGAAATGACAACACATTTTCATAAAAAACCGAACACGTATGTTTCTCATGTTCAAATAAAAGTGTCCAATTTGGAGCGTTCCGTGGAGTATTATAAAAATGTCATCGGATTTCAAGTTTTGGAGCAGACGGATCATACGGCCGCCTTTACAACGGATGGAAAAACGAGCATTTTATCCATCGAAGAAGTGAAGGATGCATTGCCTTTGCAAAGGGGGCAAACCGGCCTTTACCACTTTGCGATTCTGCTTCCTACCCGGAAAGATTTAGGGAATTTCATCCAGCATATTTCCGAACTGAATGTTCCGATTGGTGCAGGCGACCACCATGTAAGTGAAGCGATTTATTTGTACGATCCGGATGGAAACGGCATTGAAGTGTATGCGGACCGGCCGGAAGAGGAATGGATTTGGAATGGGAATACGGTTTATATGACGACGGAACCGGTGAATTTCCGTTCTCTTCTAGCAATAGCAGATGGCACTTGGAATGGATTGCCTGAAGGAACGGTGATGGGACATATTCATTTATCCGTCGCTGATTTGCGGAAAACGGAAGCATTTTATACGAAGGCTTTAGGGTTTGAAGTGGTGACAAGATACGGAAGCCGGGCACTTTTCATCTCAACCGGAAAATATCATCATCATATCGGTTTGAATACTTGGGAAAGCTTGGGAGGCTCCCCTGCTCCGGAAAACAGTGTTGGATTGAAGTCCTATACATTGGTGATGGATAATGAGGAAAAAGCAGAGTTAGTGAAAAAGAATTTGAAAGAGCTGGGGCATGTAGTGGAGATATTTGAAGAGGCTCCGAAATTTGGTGGAAGCCAGGCNTTTTCCACTGTTGATCCTTCCGGCATTCGAATTGTTTTTACATTGGATGGGGAATAAATGGATANTATGTTTATGGGGTTCTATTCGTAGGAATAGAACTTTTTTTCATGAAGGATGGAGTTTTTTTGGAGAGATATTTGCAGGGGNTTCACTTTAATTAAGGTGGGATGTGCAAAGAAGGTAATGGTTGCACTATACGCACGAAAGTTGGGGGCATCCGCTTCTAATGTTGCTTTATATGCACTAAAAGTGGTATCATCCGCTCCAATTGTTGCTCTAAATGCACTAAAGGGAGTTGCTTCCGCTCCAATTATTGCTCTATATGCACTAAAGGAGAGGGCATCTGCTCCTAATGTTGTTCTATTCGCACTAAAGGGTGTTGTATTCGCTCCTAATGTTGCTCTATATGCACTAAAGGGAGCTGTATCCGCTCCAATTATTGCTCTATACGCACTAAAAGTGGCACCATCCGCTCCAATTGTTGCTCTATATGCACTAAAGGAGGAGGTATCCGCTCCAATTGTTGCTCTATACGCACCAAAGGGGGCACCATCCGCTCCAATTGTTGCTCTATATGCACGAAAG
>JGI1652J44930_10000038_pt1 | contig 46369 bp, 47 predicted proteins | sample NewIslsDNAsample_FD_44930 | JGI IMG/M metagenome (IMG submission 44930)
ACCGCATCCACAACCGCCGCCACCATTTCATACACTTTTTCCGGATTCAACAACCATTTTGCTCCCGCTTCACATTTAATGACCTTGTTTACAGGGCAGCCCATATTAATGTCAATGATATCCGCATTTGTATATTGATCGACAAATTTGGCCGCTTCCACAAGGGTCTCCTTTTCTCCTCCGAAAATCTGCAGGGCAATCGGTTTTTCCCTTTCATCTATATAAAGCATTTCCAACGTTTTCTTGTTGCGGGTAACCAATCCTTTATCGCTGATCATTTCAGCGTAAACGAGACCCGCCCCAAATTCCTTCACCGTGAGTCTAAAAGCCACGTTGCTTACTCCCGCCATTGGAGCCAGCACCACGCGGTTTGCCATCACAATATTCCCAATTTGAAAAGGCTTTTTCTCATTCAACGCGCCGTCCCCCCTTTCCGTTCGAACAATTGTATATAAACGCCTGCTATTACACGTTGTCAATCATCGTTACAAAGAGATCGAATCCTTCCACTTCCGGATGCCTTCTTTTTCAAGATCCATGTCCTTTAATGCGGCTTCCGCTTGAACCAGTTTTTCAGTGAATGGCTTCCTTGCCACATCTTTCAGCGGAACGAGCACAAAGGCTCTTTCAAACATCCGCGGATGGGGAATGATTAAATTCTCCGTTTCAATATTGTCGTTATTATACAATAAAATGTCAAGGTCAATGGTCCTTGGTCCCCATCGGATTGTCCTTACGCGCCCCAATTCATTTTCAATGGACTGGCACGCTTCCAACAATTCAAATGGAGTTAAAGTTGTACGGGCATAAATCGCAATATTTAAAAAGGAGGGTTGATCAACATATCCTACTGGCGCCGTTTCATATACGGGAGATATCTTTTGGACAAAAATCCCCGCTTTCCGTCGAAGCAATTCAATTGCCGCTTTTAAATTTTCTTCCCGGTCTCCCATGTTGGTTCCTAAAGATAAATAAACATCATTCACTGTAATGACCCCTTACAATTTCGACCGCCACTTCCTTATAATGTCCTGGAATTGGCGGATCCGGTTTAACGAGTTCCACTTTGCATCCAAACACTTGTCCTTCGTATTTTTCCAAAATGGTTGAAGCAATCGCCTCCGCTGCAGCTTCAATCAATTGATAAGGTTTTCCTTCCATAATGGATTTGCATAATTCATACACTTCCACATAATTCACTGTATATTGCAAATCGTCGGTTTCTCCTGCTTTTCTTGTATTTACCGCAAGGGATACCGTCACCCGGAACCGTTGACCCAACACCGTTTCTTCGGGCAACACACCGTGATATCCATAAAATTGCATATCTCTCAAATGAATATAATCCATAACACTCCTCCTAAAAGAATTAATGTCTTTCAGGGAGTTCACCCTTCACTTCAAATTTTCCCATCAAAGCATCCATCATTTTCACCGTTCTTGCCACTTCCTTCACATCGTGGACCCGAACGATATGGCAACCTTTCATGACACCATATGCACATGTGGCGGCTGTACCCTCAACCCGTTCATGCAACGGCAGTCCCAAAATCGTACCGATCAGCCGTTTTCTTGATGTGGCTAACAACACCGGATATCCCCATTCGACGAGCTCGTCCAATCGCTGCATNGTTTCAATGCTTTGCTGCAAGTTCTTCACAAAGCCGATACCCGGATCCAGAATGATATGCTCATCCGGCACGCCGGCAGCTTTGACGATCTCAATACTTTCCTTTAAGTCATTTAAAAAATCCTCAAAGTAATTGGTGTAATTCGCATCCTCCCGATTGTGCATCAAAATGATGGGAACGTTATACTGGGAAGCGACTTTGGCCATTTCCGGATCCGCCTTTGCNCCCCATATGTCATTAATGATATGCGCACCCGCTTCAATGGCAGCCCGGGCAACAGCCGATTTATAAGTATCAATGGATATGATGGCCGGTACTTCTTCTCTCAATGCTTTTATGACCGGAACGACACGGGCAATCTCTTCCTCATCCGAAATGCGGGTATATCCAGGACGGGTCGACTCACCGCCGACATCAATGATTTTCGCGCCATCTTGCACCATTTGTTTGGCATGCTCTATAGCTGCATCAAGGGAATTGTACTTCCCTCCGTCAGAAAATGAATCCGGCGTCACATTTAAAATCCCCATCACGAAAGTCTCTTTTGTATAATCGAGCTCTATATTATTAATCATTAACGGTTTAGGATATTTCGATAACATGAAAAACGCACCCCAAATCATTCTTCGTCCTAAATTCATTCGAAACAAGTATACCATTTCCGTAGAAGAAGGACTTAATACTTTTTCTCTTCGCCCTTGGATGAAACACCCAAAATTTCCCGTGCAATATCCAATTAAAATTTTGCAAAAAAAATCGACATCATCCAAAAAGGACAATGCCGATTTTTCTTCATATTAGTCTTCAAAGTTGTATAAAGCTGTTGATAAGTAACGTTCACCGTTAGATGGAACAATTGCTAGAACGTTGGAACCTTTGCCTAAGCGTTTTGCCGTTTGGATTGCTGCGTAGATGGCAGCACCTGAAGAAATACCGCATAAAATACCTTCTTCACGGCCTACTTTACGAGCTGTTTCGAAGGCTTGTTCATTTTCTACCGGGAATACAGAATTGTAAACTTCAGTATTTAATACTTCCGGTACGAAGCCTGCACCAATACCTTGGATTTTGTGTGAACCTGGTTTACCGCCGGATAATACTGGTGAATCTTTAGGTTCAACCGCAATAATTTCAATGTTAGGGAATTTTTCTTTTAACACTTCCCCGGCACCTGTGATTGTACCGCCAGTACCAACCCCAGCAACAAAGGCATCCAATTGTACTCCTGAATTTTCAAATGCTTCCACAATTTCAGGACCTGTNGTTAAACGGTGGATTTCTGCGTTTGCAGGGTTTTCAAATTGTTGTGGCATGAAATAACCATTTTCTTCTGCAAGAGCTGTTGCTTTTGCAATGGCACCTTTCATACCTTCAGGACCAGGTGTTAATACCAATTCAGCACCATAAGCGCGAAGCAATTTACGGCGTTCGATACTCATTGTTTCAGGCATTACTAAAATTGCGCGGTAACCTTTTGCGGCAGCGATCATTGCAAGCCCGATACCAGTGTTTCCTGAAGTTGGTTCGATAATTGTGCCGCCTGGTTTTAATCGGCCGTCTTTTTCAGCCGCTTCAATCATCGCTAAAGCAATACGGTCTTTAACTGAACTTCCTGGGTTGAAATATTCCAATTTCACCCAAACTGTTCCTTCATCTTCAGTTGTTTGATGATTTAATTTTACGATTGGTGTACGACCTACTAATTCAGTAATAGAATTATATAATTTGCTCATCACGGGTTCCCCTTTCAAATACCGACTATGTTTATAGGTTTTCATGTTTTAATATTAACAACAATTATTGTTTTTTGTCAATGAAAATGCCAGTGAAATTTTGTAAAAATTTATTAAAGTTTTATTATTCATTCTTCCCCATAGAACCAAGTTACATTAAACTCTTTCCAAAACATTTCTGTGGAAATGGTTGATGGCAATTGTTCCATCGCCAAAACTCTTTTAATATGCTCTTTTACCTCTTTGTATTTGAAGGATTTCCCTTCGATCTTTTCATCTACTTGAACAATTCCATACCGCCCATCTCTTAATAAGACTGGTTCGCTGATTTCGCTTTTCTCAAGTTGTTGAAGCGCTTTCACAATGGCAGGATCCACATTTGAGTTTTTTGTGATATAACCGATATCCCCGCCCAGACTTGCTGACACTTGTTCAACAGAGCGCTCTCTGGCCAATACGGAAAAGTTTGAGCCTTCATCAAGTTCCTTCAATACTTTTTCTGCATCATCCTTTGTATTCACCACAATCAATTTTGCGCGGTACGTCGCTGGGATATTATATAACGATGCATTTTCTTTATAATAATTCTCCATTTCTTCTTCATCGATAATGACATCTTTCGTTAATACTTTTTCCAAGATCAATTGGGATCTAATTTGTTTTTTCAGTTCATCTTCCCCCAATTGCCGCATTGACGAATCCATCTCGCTTGATGAAATCATTAAAGACAATTCCAGATCGATTTCCTCATCAGTTACGTCAATGTTGTATTCTTTCGCAGCCTTCTTCATGACTTTGTCGTTCACCATGCGCTGCAAGGTTTCTTTTCCGTAATAGCGTTCCATTTCAGCCATCCATTGCTGCCGTGTAATTTTTTCGCCATCGACGCTGGCGACAACGGTTTCATTGTCGCCATTGTCGCCATCATCTCCAAGCGCAAATAACCAAAGGACAAACCAAAAGATATTTCCTGCAAACAAAATAGCAAGTAAAGTCAACACCGGTTTTGTTTTTAAACGACGTTTTGACAGCGGCACTTTTTGCATATTATTTTGATTCATTCTTTGACTGTATTTCACGGATAAAACCTTCCAAATCCTCTTGGCTATATTGATATTTTTCTAAACAGAAGTGGCATTGCGCTTCCGCTCCGCCATCTTCATCAATCATTTCTTGTATTTCCTGCACACCTAATGACATGATCGCCGCTCCAAAACGTTCCTTTGAACACTCACATTTAAAACAAATTGGCATTGTTTCCAGAATTTTTACATTTCCTTCACCTAGAACTGCTTCCAAAATTTGTTCCGGTGTATAACCCTTCTCGATCATTTTGGAAATCGGTTCGACGGTTTTTAAGTGATTTTCAATCGTCTCAATCGTTTCTTCATCGCATCCTGGCAACACTTGAATAATGAATCCCCCGGAAGCCAGTACGGAATTGTCGGTATTCACAAGTACACCTAACCCTACTGACGAAGGAATTTGCTCCGATGCCGCATAATAGTAAGTGAAGTCCTCCGCAATTTCCCCGGAAACAATCGGAGTTTGCCCGGAAAACATCTCTCTTAACCCCAAATCCTTCACAATGGTAATATTGCCTTGTGTTCCAACTGCACGGCGCACATCCAATTTGCCCGCTTCGTTCAATGGAAAATGCACATGAGGATTCGTTACATATCCCCTTACTTCCCCTTTTCCATTGGCGTCAATTAAAATGATTCCTATTGGACCGCCGCCTTCAATTTTAATGGTGATTTTATCATCCTCATTCATCATGGATCCCATCATGGCGCCTGCCGTCAATGCCCGTCCCAAAGCGGCCGTTGCGGTTGGCCAAGTATCATGTCTTCTTTGCGCCTCCCCAACGGTATTGGTTGAAACAGCCGCATAGGCGCGAATCTTCCCATCAAATCCTAACGCTTTTACTAAATAATCTTGCATGCAAATTGTCCTCTCTTCTATTATTGATTTCTTTTGTAGATGATATATAAACCTTTTAATGTTAGAAATTTGTCCACTATATCAATCACCGGCGTTTCGTTTGAAAAGAATTCCGCAAGTCCTCCGGTGGCAATGACGAGCGGGTCGTTGTCGCTATGTTCTTTCATTCGATTGACGATTCCTTCAACAAGCCCAAGGAAACCATAGAAAATGCCTGATTGGATGGAAGCGATCGTATTTTTCTCGATCACATCCACAGGTTTTGCAAGTTCCACACGGGGCAATTTCGATGCCTTTGTAAATAACGCATCCAAAGAGATTGTGACTCCGGGCGCTATGGCACCACCCATATAATGCCCTTTTTCATTAATATAACTAAAGGTNATGGCTGTTCCAAAATCCACCACAATAAGCGGCTTCGTTCCATATTCATGAACGGCTGCCACTGCGTTGACAATGCGATCTGTACCCACTTCCCGCGGATTGTCGCATTTGATATTTAATCCTGTTTTAACNCCTGGNCCAACGACAAGCGGTTTAACGTGAAAATATTTTNGGCACATTTCTTCCAAAATGTGCATGATGGGTGGAACAACGGAGGAAATAATGATTCCGCGAATATCNTTGAAGGAAAGCCCTTCATAGTTAAAGAAAGCATATAAATGCATCGCATATTCATCGGCCGTCTTATTTTTCTCCGTTTCCATTTTCCAATGATGAATCAATTGATCATTTTTATAAACGCCCAAAGATATTTTTGAATTTCCCACATCGATGGCTAAGATCATGAAAACCACTTCCATTTTTCGTTTGATGAAATCATACCATATTGCATTTGTTTTCCTCAAAAGGATTAAACTTCGAAACAAAAAAGTAGCATCAGAAAATTTTCTGATACTACTGAAAGCAACGGTTATTCTTTTTTCCCTTCATGGAATCCATTCGGATCCGGAGAATTTTCTTTTGGCAAATCATCCGTTGTAGGAGCTTTTTCTTCGCCGGCCACCTCTTGATGAATTTGGGCAGATCCGGATTTTTCGATGCTTGCTTGTGCGGAACCGGAAGCNNCATTCTCTTTCTTCGGCTCAACCGTTGTAATCTTAATCGTTTCTTCCTCATCGGATTTCTCTGGCAAAGTGCCATGATCTCTCAAATATTCGATTTGTTCCGCATTCAATGTTTCGTGTTCCATCAACGCTTGAGCAATTTTATCCAATAGGTCGCGTTTTTCCGTCAGAATTTGTTTCGCCCGTTCATATTGCTCNTTTACAATNTTTTGCATTTCTTTATCTATTTCGTAGGCAATGGCCTCAGAATAGTTTTGATCCGTATTGAAGTCACGGCCCAAGAATACATTTCCGCCTTGGGAAGAGCCGAATTGCAATTGACCCAATTTTTCGCTCATCCCAAATTCCGTCACCATCCGGCGGGCAATATCCGTCACCTTCTGGAAGTCGTTATGGGCTCCTGTGGATACTTCTCCCAATACAATATCCTCTGCTGCACGACCGCCAAGCAATCCCGTAATGCGGTCCAACAATTCTTCTTTTGTTTGGAAGAAACGCTCTTCTTTCGGAAGCATGATTGCGTAACCGCCCGCTTGGCCACGCGGAACAATGGTTACTTTATGGACTTTTTCAGCAGAATCGAGCGTTAAACCGATCACAACGTGACCCGCTTCATGATAGGCAACAAGTTTTTTCTCTTTCGGCGTATAGGCACGGCTTGTTTTGGCTGGACCGGCAATTACACGGTCACTTGCTTCATCGATATCATCCATATAAATTTTTCGTTTTCCTTTACGTGTTGCGACTAAGGCTGCTTCATTCAATAAGTTTTCCAAATCCGCACCGGAAAATCCAGGCGTTCTTTGGGCAACCGCTTTTAAATCCACTTCTTCCGCCAACGGTTTGTTGCGTGCATGGACTTTCAAAATCGCTTCCCGGCCTTTTACGTCCGGATAACCTACCGTAATTTGACGGTCAAAACGGCCAGGACGCAATAAGGCTTTATCTAAAATATCTGGCCGGTTAGTTGCCGCGATAATGATAATACCTTCATTCGCGCTGAAACCGTCCATTTCCACAAGCAATTGGTTCAATGTTTGTTCACGCTCGTCGTGGCCGCCGCCAAGACCTGCTCCGCGTTGGCGTCCTACCGCATCGATCTCGTCAATGAAGATGATACATGGCGCATTTTTCTTCGCATTTTCAAACAAGTCGCGAACGCGGGATGCACCGACCCCAACAAACATTTCCACAAAGTCGGAACCGGAAATGGAGAAGAACGGAACGCCCGCTTCTCCGGCAACAGCCCGGGCAAGCAATGTTTTACCTGTACCTGGAGGCCCCACCAACAAAATCCCTTTTGGAATGCGTGCCCCCATTTCCGTAAACTTGCGATGATCCTTCAAAAACTCCACTACTTCGACCAATTCGGCCTTTTCTTCATCTGCCCCCGCCACATCTTCAAAGCGAACTTTTTTCTTGTCCGAATCATACAGTTTCGCTTTGCTTTTGCCGAAGTTCATCACTTTATTGCCTCCGCCTTGAGTTTGGCTCAAGAGGAAGAAGAATAAAATGATAATGATGATGAATGGGATAATTCCGGTAAAGAATTGCACCCATCCACTTGTTTCAGGGGCTGGCAAAAAAACAATATCCGGGTTGTTCTGAACGGCTTCGTCCACAACTTTGTCTATTTTTTCCATCAGCGCTGGGTTATTTTGAGGAAGGTTTACGGTGAACGTTTGATCTTCGTCACCTTTCAACTGACCTTCTACAACAAAAACACCCGCATCCGGCTGAATGCTTAAAGATTTTACTTTTCCATTCTCCAAAGCGTTAATGAATTCACCATAAGTTAACTCTTTTGAAGGATTCGCACCCCCATTAAAGGTGCCAAAAATTCCTATTACCACAAGAAAAATCAATAAATAAAGTATGGTGTATCGAAATATTCGATTCATCCCCAGCCTCCTCACAACTTGACACAAAAACTATAAGTAAAATCTTAACATACCATTATTTCATCATACAATGAAAAGCACTGATAATGTAGCATTTTTGGTTTTTTGTCAATTTTTTTATAAAATTAATAAAAATCAAAACGAATATACTTCGCTTTTCAATATACCAATGTAAGGCAGGTTGCGGTATTTTTCCGCATAATCCAAACCATACCCCACAACGAATCCATCCGGAACTTCGAATCCTACAATATCCGCTTTTAAATCCACTTTCCGGCCGGATGGTTTATCCAACAATGTCACGATTTTGATGGATTTGGCTTTGCGGTATTTAAATAAGTCCACTAAATAACTCAATGTTAATCCGCTATCGATGATATCCTCGATAATGATGACATCCCGGCCTTCAACGCTCGTATTCAAATCTTTTAATATTTTTACCTCTCCCGAAGACACCGTTGCATTACCATAGCTTGAAACATCCATAAAATCTATTTCAATGTATGAACCGAAACGTTTCATCAAATCCGTCATAAAAGGAACCGCGCCTTTTAGTACACCAATGGCCAACGGAAATTTATCTTTATATTCTTCGGTTAATTGGACGCCTATCTCTTTGATCCGTTCTTGGATTTGTTCTTCCGTAATTAATATTTTTTCGATATCATTTTGAATCATAGTGTTCCTCCTAGCATGAATAACAATTTCAAAACTGTGATAAAAATAGCTCACCAACACGGATGAAAATTTCGTGTTAATTGCTCTTAAGAAGAATTATAGCCATTTTTAAAAAATATTTAAAATAAACCTTATTTATTATAAGGATCTTTTTTTTCTACGATCATTACCATATCATCATCAGCCCTTTTCTTTTTTGAAAAGCGATGGTTTACCCGAACACCCAATACCGCTAGGATTTCATCATTTGAATCGACAAGAATAGGCCAAGTATCTCTTTCAATTAAAGGGATTTTTTCATCTATAAAGAGGCGGGATATACGTTTTGGTTCAAACATTCCTTTTAACTGAATTCGATCCCCTTCTTTCCGGATCCGCACTTTGAGGGGAAAGGTAATGGTGTTGGAATTGCAATAATAAACTACCGCTTCATTTTGTTGAATGCCGGCGTCTTCCGGGAGTTTTCCTATGTATACACGAAAACCGTTGAAAACATTCCACTCTCCCATTTCTATTGAACAAGGATATTGTTCTCCTTCAGATGTCTTTCGTTGAAAGAATGTAATGATTCCATAACTTCGGTTTGCAACATATTGATCCGGCAAATGAATCGTTGCGTTCCCTTCCTGTGACTTACACAATTCCAGAATTTCGCGGGAAATAGCAAAATTTTTGGCGTCTGAATGATGATAAAGATAGTTTAATAGTATTAAAATGATTCTTCTTTGTAAAGCAAGTGGCTCTTTTTGAAGCCGATCAATATGTAATACAAAGCGCTCCCCGATGTTTTCAACAACAGAAGAGAAGCGGCTTTTGGCAAGTTCATTCAAATACTCGTCATCTTGCTGCAGATTCTGGGCGAGTTCAGCCGCATGAATGGCAACCTGATGATTCTCCTTTTTCATTAATGGAATAATATGGTGGCGGAACCGATTACGGGTATAATCATCTTTCAAATTGCTCGCATCTTCCCGAAAAGTCCCGCCTTTCTCCATCAAATATTTTCCGATTTCCTCTTTTGTCACTTTTAAAAAAGGACGGATGACCGTGCCGACCGTAAATGGCCGTTTTGAAGAAATCCCTTTGAACCCGTTGACGCTTCCGGCCCTCGTTAATGACATCAGCATCGTTTCCAACTGGTCATCCGCATGATGGGCAGTTACTAATTTATTGATTTGATGTTGTTTCATGATTTCCGCAAAAAAAGCGTAGCGCTCTCTGCGGCAAACGGCTTGGGAGTTCCCTCCCTCTTTCGCCAACAATTCCGGAATAGGTATGCTCGTGCTGAAAACAGGAATATTCCGATCTTTGCAAAACTGCTCCACAAATTGCCGATCTTCGTAGGAGACTTCTCCTCTTAGCATATGGTCCACATGGGCCACATACAATTCCACTTTCCAATGTTTTTGGAAATGAATGAAAAAATGAAGCAACCCCATGGAATCGATGCCGCCGGAACACGCGATGAGAAGACGGTCCCCCGCTTCGACCAATTGCTGCTCCTCGATATATTTTTCCACTTTCTTTTCAAAAGTCGCCATCTTCTCACCCCAATTGATTTTTATTAACTGACCGGACTAAATACAGCCCATTTTGGCGCCACGTGGGAAACGTTGAATATAATCACCGTACAGTCGTCTTCCACTTCGTATTCGCTCCGATAACTGTCCATCACATCGTAAAGAAGCGCTTCTATTGGCATGCCCAAACGGATTTTTGATTTTAATAATGTTACAAAATACTGTTCTTGTTCATCCCAATCGTATTTGCTGGAGAACAGGCCGTCAGAGACCATTACAACATAATCATCCGCAAGCAAATTCACCTTTTCCGTCTCTATGGAAAAGACAGGCATGAAGCCGACCGGTGCCGATGAACCTTCCACTTTGATCAGCCGCTCTCCCCTCAAAATATATGTGGACATGCTGCCCGCTTTCCAAGACCATAATTCTCCCTTTTGCAAATCCACCAGTGCAAAATCGATCGTTGCATACATATCCACTTCACGGTTCAAGCTCAACACGTAATGAAGCGTATGCATCGCTGTCTCCGGATTCATATTATAGCTCAAACATTCCCTCATCAACCTTACTAATCGTCTGCTTTCCCGTTTAGCTTCACGGCTTTGCCCCATGCCATCCGATAACATCACAGCCACCAGCCCCGGATGGATGTGGAAGATGGCATGAGAATCTCCGGAAACGATATTCGAATTTTTTGCTTTGCTATATATATCATACTGAATTTTGTAGCGAACGGCAGAGCGAAATCTCACTTGGAAGTGAGCAAATGGTGTCTTATGATTTGAAATCCGATCCACTTGGAACGGTTCGGAAAATACTTCATAAAGCACCGGAAGAATCATCCGTTCACACAATAAATACAAATCATCTTTATTTTGGGTGTTCACAAAGGAGCAGACAATCACCCGTTCGCCCAATGTGTTATTTAAAACGTCAATTTGGAAACAATCAATATTTGCCCTTTTAAACTCCTGGCTTAATTCTTCCTCGACCGTTTTAAAAGATAGTGTCTCGTTTTTCATATCTTCCATCAATTTATTTAGATGATTGCTTAAATCCCTTAACTGCAAGGCAATCATTTTTTTTCCATGATAGAATTGCCCATTCATTTTATCGTTATACAACTGATAATCAAGTTCTTCCAACAATTTTGACGATTTTACACATCTCGCTCTAATTTGTTCTTCCGCACGGATTTGCTCTGCTTCATTCAATCCCGATTTTGCCATGAACCATCTGCGGATATTTTCATCCATTCCGATATTTTTTTCTCCCCAGCACCGTTCGTATCGGAAACAGCTCATGCAAGTGGCGCAAGGTTCAATTTTCCGGATTCCGCTCACATTTTCCGTTGAGGTGAAGTGGTCGAAAACCAACTCTTTCATGAACAGGACAAAACGCTGGAACATTTCCAGTTTTTCCGTCGTATGTTCTGTCAACCATTCCTGCCGTTTCAGCAACACTTCATCCCGTTTAGGATGGATGATATTCTCCAAAAAGTCCAACATCTTCTGGGGCAATAGTAAAAAGACCACACCCGCAATGAATACCGACACAAAATATACGCTATCAAGCGGCAACGTTGAATCGTAAAAAAAGAAAAAAATGCTCGGCAGAAGGCTTCCCAACACAACGCCTGCCCTTCCAATCCCTTTAAACAGCCCGCTCGAAACACCCGTCAACGCATAAACGGCAATCATCCCTGTAAATGAAAGCTCGGAAATCCCCACCAATGCCCCAATAATGGTGGATACACTTGAAGCAACGGTCACTCCTCCAGTGATGGCGGCAATGCAAATGGATAAATGCAATACAAATGTAAAAAGCGAAAAATAGGAGATTGTAAATGCATGCATCCCGGTCAAAACAACCGCCAAAATGACCAATCCCGCTCCGATGCGCTCATAACTCCATGAAGCAGTCCAAAAACGGTATGGCTCAACAAAAAACAGCTTCACAAAGATGGTCATAAAGAATGCCAAGATCATTTCATAATAAACGTACAATTGAACCATAAAAGGAGGGATGCCCATATGCACCATTCCCTGCCACATAAATTGACCAAAAAAGATGGCAAGGGCTACGGCAATCGCCGTCGGTGGCTTCCAATACCGGAAACGCATCAACAATTCATAAATGAATAGCTGAATTAACAATATGAACCCTTGTCCCAAACTTAAACTCACCGCACCTGCCAGCCCGCCAACAAACACAGCCCACTTCTCATTTTCAAATCTTTGTCTTACAACCGCCCATAACGGCAACAGGAAAGGGACAGCCGCTTCAAACATAACCGCTCTCGATAGAAAGAATGCCAAGAACAAAAAGAATAAATGGAGAATGACGCTCATCTTTTTAATAGAATAACGGCTGATCCGATCTTGCCATGTTGATTTTTGATTCAGCATTTGTATATTTGACATATTTTCCATCCCCCTTAGAGATATCGTTGCGCTCTATTATAAAAAATTGGGAATGTAAAATTTGTCTAGTACTGTTCCAGTTAAAAAAAATTGTTCGACGAATTACTTAATAACTTAACAAAATACTCGCTTCCGCAAGTTCAGCCGCTTTGAAGTTTGCTTATTTGATTACAATAGGGGTTTTCAAGGAAGAATGGAGAGGAAAAGTAAGGGATATAAGGGCATTATAAAAAGTACGGAAAGAATAAAACTTTGATAATATATCTTTTTGAATATGGATTACCTTCACCGGATGAAAACTTGCAGCGATTATAGCCATTGCATTGACAAAACACTTGTCCGGTTACATTCCGTAAAATGGGGACCGAAAAAATAAAATAAAGTCGACTATTGACGGAACATAGTCGACTCTTTTTTTGCAAATAACCGATGATATCATTTGGATTTTGACAAATTTATCGTTCAAACATGTAAAAACATGCGAATCTTCTTTATCACTATTATCTAATAGACAGCAAACTACCCTCTTCTTGCGCCACGTCCACCTCGTTTGGACTCAGTTGCACGTCTTAAGGAAGCAAGACGCTCATCACTATCTTTCAAAAATTTTGCTATTTTCTGTTCAAAACTTTCTTTTGATTGACGTTCATTGCGTTCATTTGAACGGTTTTCACGACGTGGTCTCTGAGGACGTTCAGGTCTTTCTGATTGTGCTTTAGCCTTTCTGATGGATAGGCCAATTTTTCCATCCTCTTCAACGTTTAACACTTTCACTTCAACGATGTCTCCAACTTTAAGATGATCGTTAATGTCTTTCACGTAGTTATCAGCTACTTCACTAATGTGGACAAGGCCCGTTTTACCATCTGGCAGCTCAACAAACGCTCCAAAATTTGTAATTCCTGTGACCTTACCTTGTAATTTGCTGCCTACTTCAATTGACATAAAAAAAATGCTCCTCCTTAAAAATTTAACGGCTAAAACAAAGCCTGTAATATAATTATGATAAAAAATGAGCCTAAAAATTGTAAATGCTCTCTTTTATTATAGCCGACAAAAAAAGAGTGTCAACAAGACAACTCTTTTTCAACAGCAATTTTTTTAATTTTAATTCTGCTTTATTTACAAAATTTTCTTTTTAGTGCAATAATATTTTAACCCGCCGAGAAAATTATTCGTCATTATGATCTTCTTCTTTATCTTTGTCTTTGTCCCGCTCATCTTTAGGGATGGTAAAAATGATTTCCCCATCATCAGACAAGAAGTATTCTTTCCTTGCCAATTTTGCTATATACTCATCATCTTCAAGTTTCTTTATTTGCAACTTCAGCCGTTCTTGTTCTTCTTTCATTTCCTGGAGTTCCGCCAACATTTTTTCTTTTTCCGCTTCTTTTTCCGATAATCTTTGGTTTTGGTTATACAGCGTGCTAATTAAACTGACAATGACGACGGATGCGATAATGAAGAACGTTGTTAACCTTCTGCGTAGCCCAATTTTTCTCTTCGTCAATTTTTCCATTTGGCGATCCGCTGTACGAACATAGTCATTTTCGATTTTTCGGATATTTTTGTTCCCGTATCTCTTATTCACATCCGTCACCTCCTGTTTATTTATTGTATCGTCATTATAACTTAATCATTAATGCTTTTTAAAGATTGCCCGTTTAAAGTTTGCAATTTTTCTATAAAAGGGCCTTTTTATCTTGATAAAAAGTTTATAGAAAGGTCTAAACAGTACAGCAATTATGCGGGTCAACATCCTGATGATTCCCCGTACCAATTTTATTGTCATTGTGATGATGGCAACGATCGGCCTGATGACCAGTACGATAAATACCCGGCCAAGGAAACGGAAAAATGGCTGTAAGAAAGATTCATAAAGGAAAATGCCTAAAATTTGTGATAATGGGTCTACTAAACGCCACTCTCCACCCTTTATTAAAAATATGATATAAAAACTTGCCACACCTAACAGTGCCCATATAACAATTTCGAGGATCCACGAAAACTTTCGCAATAATGACTTGGGTGAGATGGCGCTGGTGAAAATTCTTGTTGCATCAATCACCGCGCCAATGAAAATCCCGCTTGCCGTCATTATTACGATGCTGAAAAATTGCTCGTTAACTGTCATCCAAACAATTTATGGAGGAAGCCTTTAGTCAACCCATTTTCATCATCATCGTATTGGAGGGCTTTGACATTGCCTTCTAACGTCAATAATCCCTTGTCCACATCTAAATGAACAATGCGCAATTCCTCTCCCCGAATGAGCAAATGCCCTTGGGAAGTTCTTACGTAAAATTCCTCCTGATCGAATCTCTCAATTTCCTTTACTGATGTCATGTCCATTCTTTTTCTATTTCTCACAGTCACAAGATGATCACCAGAAGTTATAGTGTAATTGTTTTCTTGATGGATTTGTGTCATTATCGTTCCTCCTTCTAATGGTTTGTTCTGTTCACTTTATGCGGGAAATAAAAAAAGCATGACAACAAAAATGGTTGTCATGCTATAAAAAAATATTTCGGGCTTCTATTTTTCTATTCTTCATCATCGATAAATTCCGGTTCAATTTTATCTAGTTTTTCTTCTTTCAATATCGTGAACATTTTATTAGCATCTTCTTTTCGGACGTTTTCTTTGATTTCTTCCACACGGACCGTGACGATTTTCTGCCCAAAGCGGATCGTCAGCTCGTCACCGGCATTGACGTTGGAAGAGGCTTTGGCAACCTTGCCATTAATGGTGATTCGGCCTTGTTCCGCCACTTCTTTTGCCAACGTACGGCGTTTAATGAGTCGAGATACTTTTAAAAATTTGTCTAATCGCATAGCCTACTCCTTCTCTAATCGTTTTGCTTCATTCCAAAATTCATCCAATTGTTCCAATGTAAAATCGTCAAAAGTTTGACCGCTTTTTCTTACCTGTTCTTCAACAAACTGAAATCTTCTGGCGAATTTTTCGTTGGCATGCACCATCGCTTCCTCCGGGGAAATTTTATAAAAGCGTGCAATGTTGACCAACGTAAATAACACGTCCCCGAATTCATCCAACATGGTTTCACTTGTACCTTTCTCTAATTCTTGGCAAAATTCCTGCCATTCCTCTTCAAATTTCTTGATGGCTCCGCCCGCATCAGGCCAGTCAAAGCCGACAGATGCCGCCTTCTTCTGATAATTATACGATGTTTGCAAAGATGAGCTTGGCCGATATTCCCCTTTGAGCAGCGATCCTTTTTGTTCTCCCTTTTCCTGTTTTTTTATTTCCTCCCAATTCGTTACGACTTCATCGGCATTTTTTACAGTGATGTCGCCGAATACATGGGGATGACGTCGGATCATTTTTTCGGAAATGCTCTCCAACACTTCTTCCAAATTGAAATAACCTTCATCCTCCCCGATTTGGGCATGCAGGAAAACCTGCAACAAAATGTCGCCCAATTCTTCCACCATGCCAAAGTCGTCTTTTTCATCAACCGCCGCCAAAAATTCATGTACCTCTTCGATCAAATATTTTTTCAAACTTTCGTGGGTTTGTTTCCGGTCCCACGGGCAACCATTAGGCCCCCGAAGTGTTGCGATGATGCTTCTGAACGTTCTCCAATCTTTTAATGCATCAAGATCGCTTTTTACCGGTGGGACATAAATGGTCGTCAAATTGTTGATTTCCACCGCCTGGTCCAGCTCATAAAGAGGAACCGTTTTAAGCTGTTCCTGTATTGAACCTGCCGCTGTAACAATCGTCACCGGATAATCATCCCGGTATTTTTCCATTAACGTTAACTTCACTTCCGATGCGCTGAATTGGTCATATACCTGGGCAATCAGCACATGGGAACGCATATTGACATCATGAATGGAAAAGCTTGTGCCATCCAACAATTGAAACCCTTCAATCGGGTCAATTTTTAATGCGGTAAATATGGGATCCAAAAAGCTTTGGCCACCGGCAAAGGAGATTTGCACTTTGCCCTGTCTTTCAGCCTCAATCAACAATTGCACCGTTTGTTCTGCCACCAATGGATGCCCGGGTACCGCATATACAACCGGCTCTTCCTTCGCCGCTTCGATTAACCGTTCGGCAATCTCCTCATAAACCGGTTGGAAGGAATCATGTTTTTCATAAACTTCATCAAAGCTTTTAAATTGCAATCCTTCCTCTTGCAGTTCATGGAGAACCGGGTGATCCATTGTGCGAACATACACTTTTTTTGCTTCCTTCAATTTTTTATAAACGCCCATCGGCAGTTGCTCGTAATCTGATGCGCCTAAACCGACGATTGTGATATGCATACATCCACCTACTTTCTTTTATTTAACCAAAGCTGATAAGCGGCCATTCGGCGGCCAAATGGAATCAAAAACCATTCTTTTTCGGAAAGCATCCGGGATTTTGCCACAAAGGTCAAAAATACGAACGCCCCTGTCACAATTAATACAGAGCCGAAAACGACCGCTTCCATTCTGCCGCTGGAAAACATACCGCTCTTCATTTGCAGACATTCATTCAGCAAAAGCACAGCCAATGCCATCGCTATGCCGGCACCGGCCAATTTTATGTAAAAACGCAGAGGAGCAAATTGGACGGATGTCAATTTTTTTAAGTATCCAATAAATAATATTGAAGCGAACAATAACACGACACCGCTTGAAACTGCAGAGCCCAGCACATTCCATAACGGGACAAGGGTCATATTTCCAATCCCTTTGAAAAGAATGGCCCCTGTTAAAATTAAAAACGGCACTTTCAGTTTCCCCATCCCCTGCAAGATGGCTGTAAATGTCAAAATGATTGACAACGGTATGATTTGTAAAACATAAATGGTCAAAACCATTTGCAATGCATTCGTTTCAAATAGCATTTTATTGACGTACGGCATGACGATCACCAGTCCGAGAGAAGAGGCCACTCCAAAAAGGAGGGCAGTCCTGTAAGTCAATTGGATAAAAGGCTTTGCTCCTCTTCCCGTTTTCTTTTTGGACTGGACCGCCACCAGCGGAACAATGGCAATGGATAATGAGGAAGCGATGACAATCCCCAATTGAACAAGAGATTGACCACGGTCATAAATCCCTTTCATTTCTTTCGCCAACTGGGATTCGATGCCGTTTTCCACCATCAATGAATAAACCGTGAAGGAATCGATCAGTTGGAAACACAAAAGCAATAGACTGCTCATGCTGATGCTGATACTCAATAGTGTCACTTCTTTAATGATGGGCCACTTCTTTTCACTATGATGCTTTCCTATGTTTTTAAAGGGAACGGTGGAAAAGGATTTTCCGGAAAAATAAACCAACAACAACACCCCTGCCACTTCCCCAATGACCGTTCCCAGCACAGCCATATGCCCGGCTGAATAAAGGGAGCGGGAAGTCGCCATCACAAAAAAAGCGCCTGCCAAAATAATCGTTACCCGGATGAATTGTTCGAATACCTGTGCTTTGGCAACGGGCGACATTTCGCCACGGGATTGAAAAGAGCCCTTCATAATCGCCAAAAATGGCATAAACAACGTGACAAAGGAACCCGTTCTCAATAAGGGCGACAGCTGTTCATCCCCCATCCACTCCGCCAACAACTCTGCGCCAAAAAATAAAACGGAGAAAAAAACGAGGGATAATCCGGCCAAGTATAAAAATACCGTCCGAGAAATCAGGCCTTTTTTCAAAGAAGCATCCGGACAAAGTTCCGCATCCGCCAACATTTTCGAAATGGCAACCGCAAATCCTCCTGATGTCCATGCAACGAAAAAGGATATGAACGGATAAACTTGCTGATAAATATAAAATCCCGCATCTCCCACTAAATTTTGAAAGGGAACCCGGTAAATGGCACTCATAATTTTTACAATGATCGCGGATATTGTCAGAAGCAATGCTCCTTTCATATATCCTTTCATTCCGATTGAATTCGACATACCTATATTCTCTATCCTTTCTACATACTAGAAAGTATACCAAAGAGTCATTGAAATAAAAAAATGAACTTTCCTATGCCACGATAATGGAAAAATTCCCGCGGGTTTCCATCAAATCGGATTTCCCAAAACATAGTACCGCAAATCATCTTCATTTACTATGCCTCCATTTTCATTCGTCCAATTGAGCCATTGAGCCGGTCTTCCTAAATAAAGAAAAAACGCCTCTTATGCAAAGAGACGTTTTCAAACTGATTTAGTTTTCCATTTGCTTTCCTAAGAAGTGAGCCGCCGTTTCCGCCGCTTTTTGTTCTACTTCGCTTAAAAAGTGCACTTTCGAAAGCAAATATACCGCCCCAATTGTGTCACCGTTTGCAACAATTGGTGCAACACAATAGGATTTGACTTGTTCAAATTGTCCTGGCACCAATTCAATCGTCGTTTCATTCTTTTCCAATACGACAGAACGTTGTTTCATGAAATCCTCTGCAAAACTTGACAGGCGACGATTTGTGTAATCCTTCTTCGATAAACCTGCCACAGCAATCATTTCATCACGGTCGCTGATCAACGCAGGTGTCCCTATCGTTTCATACAAGGATTCAACATATTCTTTTGCAAACTCGCCTAAATCATTAATCGGGGAATATTTTTTTAGGATAACTTCTCCTTCGCGATCCGTATAGATTTCCAAAGGATCTCCTTCTCGAATTCGCATGGTTCTGCGAATTTCTTTCGGGATTACAACACGACCTAAATCATCGATACGACGTACTATTCCTGTTGCTTTCATCTTTGCTGCCTCGCTTTCTGAATTCGTTTTATTTCACAGATAGTATGTTTACTCTTTAGGCAAAGTATGCAAAAAATGCATGGGGAGGATTTTGTGTGAAATGTTTTTAATTCGTCAAAAATTTGTAAAATTAATATGCCCCAAAAATTTTAAAAATATAACAATTTAGTGAAAAACAAAATCAATCTAAAACTTTTGGTAAACAAAATGACCCAATCAAATTTGGGTCATTGTTTACAGTATTATTTTGCTTCTTGTTCCACTACATTATTCTTCCTTGCCTTATAAATTATTTCAGCGACTTGTTCCAATACGTCCAGCGGATTATATTTCCCACATTTTTTCTCATCAATCGTCACGGTCAAAATAGGTCCATCCATGCTGAAACCGACCGCTTTTTCAAATTTCATTGTTTCAGCGACTACGACGGAACCATCGACATTTTTAGTCCCCTCTTCAGAAAAGACGATGGAAATGATTTTTTGTTTTTCTTTAATGGAAACAATGCCCGCTTTGCCTGCCCACGCCTTGATTCTTGCGATGCGCAACAGTCTTTCGGTTTCAGGAGGCAAATCGCCGAACCGGTCGTGCAATTCTTCGAGGATTTCATGATAATCTTCCGGATTTTCCATCGCTTTGATCCGTTTATACATTTGAATTTTTTGGTAGCCATCCGGAATATATTGATCCGGAATGTAGGCATCTACATGAAGGATGATTTCCACTTCTTCCTTCTCTTCCCGTTTTTCGCCTTTCAGTTCCACAATGGCTTCTTCCAATAATTGTGAGTATAAATCAAATCCCACCGTATCGATGAAGCCGTGCTGTTGAGCCCCGAGCAGATTGCCTGCACCACGAATGGACAAATCGCGCATGGCAATTTTAAAACCGGAACCTAATTCCGTAAATTCTTTGATCGCTTGAAGGCGTTGTTCCGCAACTTCCGTTAATACTTTATCCCGCTGATACATGAAATAAGCGTATGCGACCCTGTTGGATCTTCCGACGCGGCCGCGCAGCTGATAAAGCTGGGAAAGTCCCATTTTATCAGCATCATGAACGATTAACGTATTAACATTCGGCATATCCACGCCGGTTTCAATAATGGTCGTTGTCACAAGTACATCAAATTCGCCATTTAAAAAGCTGAGAATGACGGATTCCAGTTGCGTTTCAGTCATCTTGCCATGGGCGTATGCCACCCGGGCTTCCGGCACGAGCGTCTGAATTTCCTCGACTTTTTTCGTCATATCTTCCACACGGTTATATAGATAAAATGTTTGACCTCCCCGCGCCATTTCCCGCTCGATGGCTTCCCGAACCAAGGCTGGACTATATTCCATCACATATGTTTGAACAGGGAAACGGTTTTGCGGAGGCGTTTCAATAACCGAAAGATCTCTCACACCCACCATCGACATATGAAGGGTTCTTGGAATCGGTGTCGCTGTCAGTGTCAACACATCCACGTTCGTTTTCAACTGTTTAATTTTCTCTTTATGAGCCACGCCAAAACGTTGCTCCTCATCCACAATCAATAATCCCAAATCTTTGAAGGCCACATCTTTCGAAAGAAGGCGGTGTGTGCCAATGACGATATCCACTGTCCCATCTTTCAATCCTTTTATCGTTTCCGCCTGTTCTTTTCTCGTGCGGAAACGGCTCAGTAAACCGACATTAATGGCATAATCCTCAAATCTTGCGCTAATGGTTTCATAGTGTTGTTGTGCCAATATCGTCGTCGGCACGAGAAAGGCCACTTGTTTGCCATCCATAATCGCTTTGAAAGCTGCACGGATGGCCACTTCCGTTTTCCCGTATCCCACATCTCCGCAAACAAGCCGGTCCATTGGCCGTTCCCGTTCCATATCCCGTTTAACTTCCATAATGGTGCGAAGCTGGTCTTCCGTTTCTTCATACGGGAAAGCATTTTCGAATTCCCGCTGCTCATCTGTATCCGGAGAAAAGGCATATCCTTTTTCCGCTTCCCGTTTTGCATAAAGTTTAATGAGTTCTTCCGCAATATCCTTAACAGCGGATGACACTTTTGCCTTCGCTTTTTTCCATTCCGTACCGCCCAGCTTGTGGAGTTTTGGTTCCTTTCCTTCCGATGAAACATATTTTTGGACTAAATCAATTTGATCGACAGGAACAAATAATTTGTCATCACCGCGGTAGCGGATATGGAGGTAGTCTTTGTGGGTGCCGTTCACTTCAAGGGTTTGAATGCCCACATATTTCCCGATTCCGTGATGCACATGGACCACATAGTCTCCCGGTTTGATTTCCGTATAACTTTTAATTCTTTCCGCATTGGTCATTTTCTGAGGCCGGGATTTTTTCCGCTTTGTTTGTTGTTTGAATAATTCATCATCCGTCACAACGGCAATCCGTTGCAAAGGAAATTCAAAGCCGGCGGTCAGCTGGCCATCCACCAGGAAAATTCCTTCTCCGTTCGGCAGCCCGATCGTCACATCAATCTTGTAATCTTCCAACATATTTTTTATCTTTTCTAAACGCTGTTCCCCATCCGCTACAATCAACACGGTGAACTTTTCTTTCTTCCAACGCTCAACTTCATTTTGCAAAAGGGAAATTTGCCCATGGAATTGCTGCATCGGTTTACATGAAAAGTTCGTTGTTTGGTCAAAGCGAATGCCGGAGAAAGTACGTGTAAATAAATTGAAGTAAATTTTCGGAAGATCCAACATGGACAAGATTTCTTTTAAGGAATAGGAAGGGTGGACGTCATGCACCATTTTTCCTTCTTCAATTAATGAAATGAACCACTCTTCCTCTTCCCGCTCCCAAGCTTCGGAAACCTCTTGGATCCGTCCCAGTTCATCGAATAGAATCAGGCCGTCTTCCGAAAAATAATCTCCTAAAAATGCCGGTTTTTCGTATAATAAGGATCCATACTTCGTAACATGGTTAGGCAGATTCCCCTGTTTCAACATTTCAATGTCGTACTGGATATTTTCATATAACGCTTCTTGCACTTCCTGTTTTTTGACCTTTTTAATGCTTTTGGCAAGCGCTTTTTCAAGCCGTTCAGCCAGTTGGACGCGCTGTTCCATGGTGAGCAGGAGCTCTATGGCTGGCAGGATCCGGCATGACTCCAATTTTTTAATGGAGCGTTGATCATCTGCGGAAAACTCACGGATGGAATCCACTTCCGTATCAAAAAGTTCAATACGAAATGGTGACTCTGCATATGGTGGATAGATATCAAGTATTCCTCCACGCAATGCAAACTCACCTGGTGTTGTGACCATTTGGCTTCGTGTATAACCCATCTCTACCAACTTCGAAAGCCAGTGGTCTATATCCATTTCTTGTCCGACATGTACTTCCAAAAGATTTTGTTTCCATTGTGCCACAGGTGTCATATATTTTCTCATTCCGGCAATCGGAATGACATATACCGCCGCTTCTTCTCTCGCTAAATGATCCAATGTGGATATCCGCCCTGCTCTCAGCTCAGGAGATGCGATTGTCATGTCCGCGGCAATGAATTCATCCGCCGGATAATAATGCACTTTTTCCTCTCCCACAAGGGATGTTAAATCATCCACCAGCTTTTGTGCCTGCAATAAATTGGGGGAAATAATATATAAAGGCCGATTTAATTCTCTGAAGAGGGAGTTAATCAATACGGCGCGCGCGCTTCCCGTCAATCCCGTAATCAAATGGGATTTCTCTTTTGGCTCTTTCAAGTCATTGATCAACTTGTTTATATGTTTTTCTTGAGAGAATAATTGAGTAATTCCTCTCATGAAGTGATCCTCCTTTCATCAAGGCGCTCGCTTATGTAATCCATTCTATGAATCAATGAAAACATGCCGCTCACTACTAAAAATTCTAAATACTGGAAAAGCCTTGGACTGAAGAGCCCAAAGCGTGTTTTCATTTATTGAATCCATTTATTTAAAGCGTAGTAATCAGGAAACTGACGTAACGATTCTTCGCAATGTTCACAAATACAGTGTATTGTCGTTACTCCAAGTTCATCTTTCTCAATAAACTCTTCGATTTCTCCAACTTCAAATAAATGAATCTTGCGGATTGTTTCTTCTTCGTTAAAAGGTAAAGTGCCCAATTCTGTATTACAATATCTACAACGGTAACGAACAGTCATACTGGACCTCCTTTGAAAGCTGGGTATATTCCAAGTATAGACTGTTCCATAATCAATTATGCACTTCATTAATTCAGCAATAAAACGATTTAATTATANTCGTTCATTACATCGATAAATTTCTTTGACAGCCATGCTTCACAAGCTTGAACCACTTTCTCAATCGCTTGCTCGATGACCGGTTCTTCTTCCTTCGAAAATTTGGACAGCACGTAGTCGGGCACTTTCATGCCAGCCGGGGGACGGTTGATCCCAACACGAATCCGTTTAAAATCNTGCGTTCCAAGATGCTGGATCAGCGACTTCATTCCATTATGCCCGCCGGCACTCCCCTTTTGCCGCAATCGGAGTTTTCCGGTTTCCAAATCCAAATCGTCATAGATGACAACGATTTCATCAATATCTATATCAAAGTAATCAATGATCGGACGGACGCATTCACCCGATAAATTCATATACGTGAGAGGTTTTAACAGCATGACTTTTCCTTCGGGACGATGGACAATGGCATACATGCCGTTGAATTTTGTTTCACTTAAAGTTGCATTCCATTTATTTGCCAATGCATCCACGCACATGAATCCGATATTATGCCGCGTCCGTTCATACTGTTTTCCCGGATTTCCTAAACCAACAATCAGTTTCATGAAACCATTCCTTTTATTATATCTAATCGTTGCTTATTTTATCACATAATATCAGAAAGTTCCTACTTAAAAGAAATGCACCTGAACGCAACCGTCGATCATTGAACATAAAAAAGGGTTGTCCAAGCTGAAAACCGCTCAGACAACCCAATGGNCTCATGCTTGAGATTGAGGCGCTTCTGTCGCTTTGATATCTTGATTATCATNATCGCCTTGTCCGGCATCACGGGCAGTTGCCGGTGCAGTGACGGTAAAGATTGTCACATCATCGCCTTCCAAAATTTTATAATCGACTCTCTCCCGAATATCACTTACAAACAATGTATCTCCAATGCCTAATGTAGAAATATCAATGTCGATTTTTTCCGGAATCTCAGCCGGCTTCACTTTGATTCTTAGCGTATTTAATATTTGCGTCAATACGCCTCCTTCTTTCACACCAATGGATTCACCGACTGCATGGATTGGAACATCCACTTCCACTTCTTCATCCATGTTGACGGAAAAAAAATCGATGTGCAAAACTTCTCCTTTTAACGAATCTCTTTGCACTTCATGAATCAGTGCTTTTACTCTTTTTCCTTCCACATCCAAATCGAAAATACCCGTTTTTCCCCTTTTTTGCACTTCTTTCGCGATTTCTTTATAATCGACTGAAATCGGAGTATTTTCGATATTGTAGCCGTAGATAACGGCAGGTATTCTTCCTCCTTTTCTAAGTTGGGCTAACTCTGAACGCACACCAGTCTTACGTTTTTCCGCTTGTAATACTGTGCTCATGATTTTTACCCCTCCTTTAGAAAATGATGGACTACCCAATTTTTATTATAGTCCACTTTTGAAAAGTTTCCATTCATCGCACAAGCTTTAAGAAAAGTATGTGTTCCCCATCATTCTGTCCAAAATAAAAAAAATGTAGACAAAATTCATTTCGAATTTTGTCTACATTTTAAAATCTTAATCAAATAATGTACTTACGGATTTATTTTCATAGATGCGGGAAATCGCTTCCGCCATTAAAGGAGCCACTGATAATTGAGTGATTTTCGGAATCATTTTTTCCTCTGGCAACTTAATGGTATTTGTCACCACTAATTCTTTAATGGAAGAGTTTTGGATGCGCTCAATTGCCGGACCGGATAGCACCGGATGTGTACAGCATGCATACACTTCTTTGGCTCCACTTTCGATCAATGCATTGGCACCAATTGTGATCGTTCCAGCTGTATCAATAATGTCATCAATCAAAATGCAGATTTTTCCTTCTACATTACCAACAATATTCATCACTTCTGCCACGTTTGGTTTTGGGCGGCGTTTATCGATAATGGCAATCGGTGCTTTCAAGCGCTCAGCCATTTTGCGGGCTCTCGTTACACCACCGTGGTCTGGTGAAACGATCACTACATCATCTTCTGAGAAACCTTTTGATTTGAAGTATTCAGAAAGCAATGGTACCGCCATTAAATGGTCGATTAAAATGTCAAAGAATCCTTGGATTTGCGGAGCATGCAAATCGAGCACGATTACTCGGGTTGCGCCGGCTGTTTCCAACAAATTCGCCACCAATTTCGCAGTAATTGGTTCCCGCGCTTTTGCTTTGCGATCTTGTCGTGCATATCCGTAATAAGGAATTACCACATTCACTGTGCGGGCGGATGCACGTTTTACAGCATCAATCATAATTAAAAGTTCCATTAAGTGTTCATTCACCGGATAGGAAGTGGATTGGACGATGAACACGTCGCAACCGCGGATACTTTCTTCAATATTGATTTGAATTTCCCCATCACTGAAGTGTTTTACAGAACATTTTCCCAATTCCACACCCATTAGTTCCGCAATTTCTTGTGCTAATGGATAATTTGAATTTAACGAGAATATTTTTAATTTTGTGTCAGCGTATGAATACGGCATGATGGCCTCCTAATTATCTTAATTTTTTTGCGTAGTCGATTTTATTTTCTTGTCTTGCGCGGGCAATTGCCAACGAATCTTGCGGCACTTCTTTTGTAATCGTGGATCCTGCGGCAATGAATGATCCTGATCTCAACGTGACAGGAGCTACCAGATTGGAATTGCATCCAACAAACACATTATCTTCAATGATTGTTTTATATTTATTTTTACCATCGTAATTTACGGTAATGGAGCCACAACCTATATTAACATTTTTCCCAACCTCAGCGTCACCTATATAACTTAAATGAGATACTTTTGATTCATCGCCAATCGTACTTTTCTTCACTTCAACAAAGTTGCCGATTTTCACATGGTCGCCTAATTCGGCTTCCGGTCTCAAATGGGCAAATGGACCGACAGAAGTATCTTCACCGATAATGCTTTGCTGCACAACAGATTGTTTCACAACCGAACGATCGCCAATCTTGCTGCTGATAATTTGGCTATTCGGCCCAATGAGGCAATCTTCGCCAATTACCGTTTTTCCTTCAATCACAACACCTGGATAAATGACTGTATCCCGGCCAATTTCAGCATTAATACTAATATGTGTCATTGAAGGATTAATAATCGTTACCCCATTCGCCATATGTTTTTTATTGATGCGTTCACGCATAATTTCTTCTGCTTGGGACAGGGCAATTCGATCATTGACTCCAAGGGTTTCATTGAAATCTTCGCAAACGAAAGCGGAAACAATTTCACCTTTGTTTTTTAATATTTCAATGACATCCGGCAAATAATATTCGCCCTGTGCATTGTTATTATTCACCAGCTTCAACGCTTCAAATAATGCTTTATTATCAAAGCAATAAGTACCAGTGTTGATTTCCTTTTCCAAGCGTTGTTCAGGAGTTGCATCTTTATGCTCTACAATTTGTGCCACTTGACCTTGTTCATCACGAATCACCCGGCCGTATCCTGTTGGATCGTCAGCAATCGCGGTAAGAATCGTCGCTTTCGCCTTTTGGGATACGTGATGTTCAAATAGCGCTTTCATTGTTTCCGGACGAATTAAAGGTGTATCTCCACAAACAACCAGCGTTACGCCTTCCAAATCGCCTAATAATGATTCAGCCTGCATTACGGCATGGGCTGTTCCAAGTTGTTCTGATTGAAGTACATACTCGGATTTGTCTCCAAGGTGTTCTTTCACTTTTTCTGCACCATGCCCAACAATTGTTACAATACGGTTAACATCTAATGTTGATATATTGTCAACGACATGCTCAACCATAGGCTTTCCACACACTGGATGTAAAACCTTGTATAATTTGGACTTCATGCGAGTTCCTTGGCCAGCAGCCAATACAATCGCAAAAATGTTAGTCATGCAAAGTCCCCCAATTTCAGCTCATGTTCTCTTATGACTATATAGTAAAGTTGTTCGATTTTCAAGGCATGATCAGCTGACAAGACATCTATTCTCCCTCTCTATTATATTTTTTTCGCCTCCGTTTTCATATTATTTTTTTTGTGAAAGTTTATGAAAAAGAGGGACCGCCTTCAGACTTTTAAAAAAAGAAAGTGTCCCAAAAGTAAAATGCATTACTCTTGGGACACTGTTTTAAGCGTTTGCTTCTTCTAATTGGGATTCGCTTTGATCTTCTGTTTTTTCTTCACCGGCAGCGTGATATGCGGCCAACACAACATCCTGAATTTTGTTGCGTGTTTTAGAATTGATTGGGTGTGCAATATCACGGAATTCCCCATCCGGTGTTCTTTTGCTTGGCATAGCGACAAATAAACCGTTATTCCCATCAATCACTCGAATATCATGAACCACAAACTCGTCATCTAGTGTGATGGAAGCAATTGCACGCATGCGCCCGTCTGTTTGCACACGTCTAAGTCTCACGTCAGTAACTTCCATTCTTTCACTCCTCTCTTCCTCTAGGATGCCTTTAAGGCTATACAATTCTACAAAAATAAAAAAATTCCTTCTTTATTTTTGAAAAAATTTTCAAATAATTTTTAAGTGTTTTTAATTTTTGTAAATAGATGTTTTTCTTTGTAATTATTTCTGAATACAAAAAAGCGGTGAATCCATGGATGGATTCACCGCCTGGCGATTATTCAAATGCTGCAATCACTTCAATTTCCACTTTTACATCTTTTGGAAGTCTTGCAACTTCTACAGCGGATCGGGCAGGTTTATGATCGCCAAAATTCGCTTCATATGCTTCATTCATTTTTGCAAAGTCATTCATATCGCTTAAAAATACCGTTGTTTTCACAACATTATTTAGAGATAGCCCGGCTTCCGCAAGAACCGCTTTTAAGTTTTTGAACACTTGATTTGTTTGGGCAACAATATCCCCTTCCACCAATTCGCCTTCAGGAGTTAAAGGGATTTGACCTGAACTGAAGAAGAAACCACCTGCAATAATCCCTTGGGAATAAGGTCCAATTGCTTTTGGTGCATTTGTAGTAGCTACTGCTTTCATCATGATCTCTCCTTTAAAAAATAATTTCCTTCACTTAATTGAATCGTTCTCTCTTTTTCATTTACAGAATGGAGTTTTACCAATGAATAATAATCATCGACAAGAGTTTCACCCGCATGTTCCGCCTCAACGAGAACGGCGATTCCCGCCAAAGTGCAATCAAATTCCTCCAGCAAGCTTTTCATGCCATTCATCGTTCCGCCGACTTTCATAAAATCGTCTGTCAGTAAAACTCTTTGTCCGCTCTTCATGCTACGTTTTGATAATACCATTGTTTGGATTCTTCTGGAAGAACCTGATACATAGTTGATACTCACCGTTGAACCTTCTGTCACTTTGCTGTCTCTGCGCACAACCACAACCGGTACATTTAAATATCTGGCAATCGAATGGGCAATGGAAATTCCCTTCGTTGCCACCGTCATAATGGCATCGATTTGTTGATCTTTGAAAATGCTTGCAAAGACTTTTCCTACCCGATTCATCAGGCCGGGATTGCCCAATAAATCCGTCATAAACAAATATCCTCCAGGAAGCAGGCGGTCTGATTTGCTTAACTCGGCTATTAAAATTTGAATTGTTTCCCGAACCTCGTCGTCTGTTACGGTAGGAATGTATTTTACTCCTCCGCTTGCTCCGGGAACCGTTATCAATTCCCCAATGCCTCTTTCTTCAAAAGTTCCCTTCACAATGGCCAAATCTTCGCTAATGGAGGATTTAGCAGAATTATATAATTCAGCAAAATAGGTTAACGGAATGAGTTGATGCGGATGCTCCAACAAATAATGCGTCATATCTACCAAGCGTTCACTACGCTTCCATTTCATGAGACCCTCTCCTAATGAAAATTAAAATACGAATATTTTATAGAAAAAGTATCATAAATGTACGTATTTAGGCAAGTGAATTCCTTTGTCCCAACATGCGCACCGCATAAACTTCATCACAAAAGCCTTTCAATCCATTGTACACCCGATGCAATCTTGATTCGCTATTGACAAAGCCAAAAACCGTCGGACCGCTTCCGCTCATTAACGCTGCGTCTGCCCCGAACCGCAACATATGTTCTTTAATAAAGCCCACTTCAGGATATAATGCACATGTGACAGATTCAAGAACATTTCCTAAAGCCCTGCACATTAAAGAGTAATCTTTATTTTCCAATGCCTGAATCATTTGTTTTGTGTCAGGATGTTCTATATTTTCCAATTTCAATCCTTCATAAACTTTTGCGGTGGAGACTCCGATTCCCGGTTTTGCAAGGATGACCCAGCAAGTCGGAGGGGAAGGCAAATGTTGTATTTTTTCTCCTCTTCCAGTAGCCAAGGCTGTTCCGCCATAAACACAAAACGGAACATCGGATCCAATGGCTGCCCCCAGCTCCGCCAATGTATCAATGGATAAATTTAAATTCCAAAGCTTATTTAATCCCCGCAGTGTGGCGGCTGCGTCGCTGCTGCCTCCTGCAAGTCCGGCTGCTACAGGGATTTCTTTCTCGATCGAAATGGTTGCCCCCGCATCAATGTTATATGTATTTTTCAAAAGCATCGCAGCTTGATAGGCAAGATTTCGTTCATCTTCCGGCACTATACCGCTCGATGAATGAATCTTAATTTTGCCATCGTTCCTCCGTTCAAGCCCGATGCGATCCGCCAAATCGACCGTCGTCATCACCATTTCCACTTCGTGATAGTTGTCCGGACGTTTATAAAGTACATCCAGCGTTAAATTAATTTTGGCAGGTGCTTTTATGTAAAGCATGATGATCCTCCTAACAGACTATTACGGTAAATTCCTTCCGTATATTGTACCATAATGAAGGGTTCACCATAGATGCTAAATATTAAACATAAAAGTATTAAGTAATTTCCGAAAAAATAAAAAAATGCCAACAGCTCTTATAAGAGCCATTGGCATTGTCAACCCTACTTATTGGTTGCTGTTTTGGTTCCCTTGCTGAGCCAAACTTTGTTCAGCCAATTCAATGGCTCGCTTCACCATGTTCCCTGCGTCCCGGGCTCTGATTCCTCCCCAACCTTCCCGTTGGACCACATCATAAAACCCGAGTTCCTTTGCAATCTCCTCTTTTAGACGACTCGACATGACTCCGCCTCTCCGTGCCATAGAGATTACCTCCTTCAAATAAGTAGGTTGACAACCGTAGTATGTGCAAGTTCCAAAAAAAATTGTAGACAAAGTCGATGGAAAAATCGGCTTTGTCTACAATTTACAACAGGGCAGACTATTATTTTACCGCGAGTGCTTCGTTATTGTCATCCAGGAAAGTAATTTCCACGGCTTCCGTTAAAATGTCAGTGTAACTATAAGAAACACGCTTACAAGCATTTTCTTTTTGATCAAGCTCAACGACAAATACTGCATTGTAAGTTTCACTTAAAATCCCATTGCACTCAACCGTTTTTTTACGGCCTCCATTTGCCTTTAACCTCAATGGCTTCCCAATGTGTTCATCCATTGTACGTTTTATCTCCGCTAATGTTTTTGGCATTTCCGCATACACCTCACTAAAGTCAATTATAGCGCAGAAATGCCAATCTGTCAATAAATTATATTATTTTAACAGCAGTCAATTATTCTTGTCAACTTATTTTTCCATAAAAAAAGAAAGTTTTTGTTAGCAATTTCGCAATTTTTAGTGAAAATGCGGATAAAGTTCATTGGAAAGATTTCCAAATTCTTCAATGGTCAAAGTTTCTCCTCTTCTGGAAGGATCAATGCCGCATGATAATAAAGCATCGAAAATTTGCTGCTTTTTTTCTTTTCCTGATTTAAGGCCCGACTGTAAATTGTTCAGTATCGTTTTTCTCCGTTGAGCAAAAGCGGCTCTCGTTACCACAAATAAAAAGTCTTCATCCACCACTTGAATCGGAGGAGCTTCCCGCATCGTAAGCCGNATGACTGCCGAATCAACATTTGGCTGCGGCATAAATACCGTCTTTGGAACCGTCATGACCACTTCGGCGTGAGTATAATATTGCACAGCGATGGACAGTGAACCGTAACTTTTTGTTCCCGGTTTTGCTGTAATGCGATCAGCGACTTCTTTTTGCATCATGACAACAAACCCTCTTATCGGCAAACGGTCATTAAGCAATTTCATCAAAATTGGGGTTGTTACGTAATAAGGCAGATTCGCTACCACCATAATATCTTTGATGTCCTGCATTTCTTCTTCAATGATCTTCGCCACATCCGCCTTTAAGACATCAGAATGGATGATTTTTACATTTGGATAAGGACTTAATGTATCCTCCAATACAGGAATAAGCCGGCCATCAATTTCAAAAGCCACCACTTTTTTGCAATTTCTCGCCAAATGTTCCGTCAAAGCGCCAATACCAGGACCGATTTCAATTGCTCCGCTTTCTTCGGTCAAGCCGGCATAATTCACGATGTTTCGAAGGATGTTTGGATCAATAATAAAGTTTTGGCCTAAACTTTTCTTGAAGGAAAAACCGTATTTTTTCAATATTTCTTTCGTACGTATTGGTGTTGCAATATCTTTATTCATTTTGTTCCTCCCGATCGATTTGCGCTACCGCTTGCGCAAATTGTTCAAAGGTAATTTGAAACATCAATAACCGCTTATGGAGTTGCTTCCCATTCGTCATGCCGATATTCAATATTTCCCCTAACCGGATGCGCCGATTTTTGGCTGATGGATGTCCGATAAGCCGCGCATTCATCAAATCAGCCACCGTAATTTCTTCGGTTTCCGGCAATTCCGCAGCTGGTGTATATACGTTTTTTAAGGCTTGCCGTATATCCTCATCGCTTGCATGTTCAATGCCAACGCCTCTCCCGTTTGCAGCGATGCACTTTTCTTTTGAGAGAAAGGCATGTTTTACACCCGGAATACGCTCTTCGATAATCGCCCGGATCCGTCTTCCGGGATAATCCGGATCCGTAAATACAATGACCCCGCGTTTTTCCTGGGCATGCTGGATACGGCGCAATGTTTCTTCAGATATGGCGGAACCGTTTGTTTCAATCGTATCTGCATTCACTGCTCTTTGGATGGCAACTGTATCATCTTTTCCTTCCACAACGATGATCTCTTTGATTTCCAATGTTGAACCTCTCTTCTACCTTTTATCTTGGACAATTGTACAAAACCTGAACCTTTTTCACAAGAAATGTCCGTTATTTCGATGTCAAAAAAATAAGCTTTCCTGTATCAGGAAAGCTCGATCTTCCATTATTCAGTTAAGCACTTTAATGCGGACTTTTTTTCGTCCCCAGCTGCTTGCTTCCTGCTTGGTTTGCACCAGCACATCAATTTTATTTCCTTTGATTGCGCCACCAGTATCACCGGCAATCGCGTATCCATAACCTTCCACCCAAACTTTTGAGCCTAATGGGATGAGATTTGGATCAACAGCAATCAATTTCAAATTCGGATTGTTGCGCAAATTGATTCCGGAAGCCGATGTGCCGGAACAACCGTTACAGTATGGGGTATATGCAGTTGCAATCACATAGAATTCTTTTCCGCCCGCGCTTGTTCCACGGGATACTTGGGCAGTCACCACTTTTGTTCCCACTGCAACCACTTTTGCTTTCGGTTGTTCGATGATTTTTTCATCTTTAATGACCTTATTTACAACCTTGCCATTTTCTTTTGTAATTTCATAAGTTCTTGAAACTTTGCCTTTCTTTCCTTCCGAAATTACTTTTTCTTTCCCTTTCAGCAAGGAAGAATCTGATTTTGTTTGTACCGGGAAGTCAATTTCTTCCTCCACTACATCGGTAACCTTTTCTACGCGAACAACCGTGATTCGATCATTTGGTTTCACATTGTCGCTCAATTTATTTTCGACACGATCAAGTTCATTAAGTGTTATACCTTGTTGCTTTAAAAAGTTAGCGACCGTAGTGGAAGTGGACCACACTTGCTTTTCTTCTGTACCATCGACAAGTGTCACCTGAAACGCTTTATTGATTTTGATTTTGTCTTCATCGCCCAAGTCTTTATCTAAAGCGATGGAAACTTTATCATGATCCGATACTTTGATGTTTGCTGCATTCAGAATATCTTTGACTTTCGTTTCAGTTGTCCAGATTTCTTGTTCTTTTCCATCAACGATGATTGTTACCGGTTTTGCTTTGATCCATTCAATCGTCATGCCGGGTTTTATTTTTGCATCAAGCGAATAGGATAATTTGTCATGCCTCGTTATATCGATGTTTTCTTCTTCGAATAATTCTTCAACTGTCTCGGCATGAGTTAATATGTTCATTTCTTCACCATTCGCTATAATTGTCACAGGTGTTTTTGTTCCTTGATACAGAACAAAGGTGGTAACCACCGCAAGCAACGCGATAAACAAAATGGTGACCAATAATTGTTGGTGCTTGATCCCAAATAAAAGTTTTTTTATGGGACTACTTGACATTAAAAAACGCCTCCTTAACACCCGTTGAATTATACGGGTATCTTTTTATTATGTCAACTAATAAATGTTCTCAATTACTAGTTTAGCAATTTATGATCCTATTAAACTGCAGTATTGGAGGCTATTTTTCGTTTTATACATCCAATTTAAAAAGTTTCTTCGCATTTTCTGTCGTTGCCTTTGCAACCTCTTCCACCGGGATTTCTTTCAACCGGGCAATTTCCTCGGCAACTAGCGGCACCAGAGAAGGCTCATTTCTTTTTCCGCGATATGGATGCGGCGCCAAATATGGTGCGTCCGTTTCAATCAGTAAATGCTCCAATGGAATTTCTTTAGCCACCTTCTTTGGCATGCGGGCATTTTTAAAAGTAACAGGCCCGCCCAAACTGATCATAAAATTCATTTTTATGCATTCCAGTGCCGTTTCGACGCTTCCACTAAAACAGTGCATGATTCCACCAACCGTTTTGGCGTTTTCTTCCCTTAAAATCCTTACAACATCTCCTGTTGCTTCCCGATTATGGATGATAATCGGAAGATTCGTTTTTTGCGCCAAACGGATTTGTTTGCGGAATAGTTCCTGCTGGATTTCTTTTGGGGATTTGTCCCAATGATAATCCAGTCCTGTTTCACCGATCCCTACCACTTTCGGATGATGGGTCAGCTCTTCAATCCATGCCAGGTCTTCTTCTGTACAATCGATTGCGTCTACTGGATGCCAACCAATTACTGCATAAAGAGATTCGTATTTCTCTACGAGTTCCATCGCTCTTTCGATGGTTTTCCGATCAAAGCCAACAACAATCATTTTTTCTACTTTTGCTGCATGTGCCCGATCGATGACTTCTTGTAAATCTTCCTGAAATTGATCTGCATTCAAATGGACATGTGTATCAATGAACATATTAATCACACCTACCGTATATTGTATTGGACTGGTATATTACTGATTTCACAAAAATGTTACATTTTCATTACGAGAATCAAAACTCATGACATTCTTCATATCGTTTTGTAACAAAACTAGTCTTTTTATACTAAACCGTTTTCATCAAATTCTGATGACCGACTTTTATTGTTATTTTAAAATAATTTTTTGACAACAAAAATGCCTGTTGAATGACCCATCCAACAGGCTTTCACTTTACTTCACTTTTGCTCCATTTTCCAAAGCAGGATCTACAGTCGCGAGTTTTAACACTCCATTATGCGACCCCGCCAAAATCATACCTTGGGACAACTCGCCACGAAGTTTCACCGGTTTTAAATTGGCAACGACAATCACTTTTTGGCCAATCAATTCTTCCGGTTTATAATGCTCGGCAATCCCTGAAACGACTTGACGTGTCTCATAACCCAAATCCACTTGGAGCTTTAATAATTTATCCGTTTTTGGCACCGGCTCACATGCTGTCACCGTACCTACCCGCAAATCAAGTTTTTGGAAATCTTCAATTGTGATTTCCGGTACTTCCGGTGCTTCCGCTTTATTTGTTTTCTCTTCTTGCGGTGTTTTCACACTGGCACGCATTTGATTGCGAATATATTCGATTTCCACTTCCGGATCTAATCTTGGGAAAATAGGAATTCCTTTTTCTACCACTTTTGTTTTCTCAGGTATAACATTTCCGAATCCCTCAATTGTCTCCCAAGCCAACAATTTTTCATCCAATCCAAGCTGTTCCATGATGCGTTTTGGCGTTTGCGTCATAAACGGTTGTAACATTACTGCAATATGGCGCAAACTTTCGGCTAAATTGTACATAACTTGAGCCAATTTGCCACGGTTCTCTTCATTTTTCGCCAATACCCAAGGCTCTGTTTCATCGATATATTTGTTTGTTCTTGAAATAAATGACCACAAATCCGCAAGTACTACACTGAATTGCATTTTTTCCATGTTCGCTTCATATAAAGCTTTTGTTTCTTTTGCATGGGCTTTTAATGAAGCATCGAATTCCGTTTCTTCCAAACCTTCTGTTGGAATGACGCCATCGAAATATTTATTGATCATTGAAACCGTACGATTTAATAAATTCCCTAAATCGTTTGCCAAATCATAGTTCGTGCGTTCCACAAACGATTCCGGAGAAAATACGCCATCTGCTCCAAATGGCAATTCACGAAGCAAAAAGTAGCGTGTTGCATCCAACCCATAGCGGTCAATCAGCATTTCAGGATAAACGACATTCCCCTTCGATTTCGACATTTTTCCGTCCTTCATCATGATGAAACCGTGGGCAAACACTTTTTTTGGCAGTGGGAGACCCAACGCCATTAAGAAAATTGGCCAATAAATTGTATGGAAACGGACAATATCTTTACCTACAACATGCACATCAGCCGGCCAATATTTTTTAAACAACTCGTCATTGTCTGAACCGTATCCTAAAGCGGTAATATAGTTTGTCAAGGCATCCACCCAAACGTAAATGACATGTTTGGGATCTCCGGGAACTTTAATTCCCCAGTCAAAGGAAGTTCTTGAAACGGAAAGATCCTCCAATCCCGGTTTAATAAAGTTGTTGATCATTTCATTTTTTCTGGATTCCGGTTCAATAAACTCAGGATTTTCTTCATAATATTCAAGTAATCGATCCGCATATTTTTGCATATTAAAGAAGTAGGATTCTTCCTTCAATTTTTGGACAGGACGTCCGCAGTCCGGACAATTGCCATCCACCAACTGTGTTTCGGTGTAATAGGATTCGCAAGGCGTACAATACCAGCCTTCATATTCTCCTTTATAAATATCTCCGTTATCCAAAAACTTCTTGAATATTTTTTCTACACTTTTTACATGCCGTTCTTGTGTAGTCCGAATAAAATCATCATAAGAAATGTCCATCTTCTTCCATAATTCTTTTGCGGCTTCAGCAATTTCATCCACATATTCTTGGGGATGCTTTCCTACTTCTTTCGCTTTTTGTTGAATTTTTTGTCCGTGTTCGTCCATTCCTGTCAAAAAACGGACATCGAATCCGCGCAATCTTTTATACCGAGCCATCGCATCCGAAGCCACTGTCGTATAGGCTGTTCCAATATGGAATTTTCCGCTTGGATAATATATTGGGGTTGTTATATAAAACGTCTTTTTTTCACTCACCTAAACTGCCTCCATTGTCAACGATATATAGTATTAATTGTAACGATTAACGATTTTTGTTTCAACGCTTACATATTATACTAAAATTTTGTCGAAATTTATTTGATGTTGTAAATAAAAATTTGTTGATACTATTCTTAATTCACTTGTATTGTATTGTTAAACAATTACAAATCATACTTTTTTATTAAAAAAAACGAATTTTTATAATTTTTATTAATATCTCTCAAAACTTGAATGCTAAATAATTGACGTTTATTCCTTTTATTGGTATTATTTTAGACAGACAAAGAATAAATGTCGAATTTTGGCGAATACGAGATTTATTCTAAATTATGACGCAAAAATAGGAGGAAAACATTGTCATGAAATCTACTGGTATTGTCCGTAAAGTTGATGAGTTAGGTCGCGTGGTAATTCCAATTGAACTTCGCCGTACGTTGGGCATTAATGAAAAGGATGCATTGGAAATCTATGTAGATGATGATAAAATCATCCTCAAAAAATACATGCCTAACATGACATGTGCGATTACGGGCGAAGTTTCAGACAAAAATTTCCGTTTAGCTGGAGGTAAGTTGATTTTAAGCCCAGAAGGCGCGGAAATTTTAATGAAAGAAATCCAGGAACATTTAAACAGAAAATAATTTGAGATCGACAAAAGCATAACTGAAAGTCTTGTTGAAGCACCCGCAAACAACAATGATGACATGGCGAAATTTCGGCTGTCTGGAACATTAGACAGCCTTCTTTTTTTTATAAATGATATTCTTGATAAACTTCCCTTTTTGGAAGCCCTCTTAATTTGGCCACTTCTTTTATCGCTTCTTTTGAAGTGAGTTGTTTTTCTTTCATCAATAACTCCACATGTTCTTTGATGGTCATGTTTGACCAATAAGGGGCTTCGTCTTCACTTTCTTCCCCATCTTGCGACCCTTCGATGATAATGCAAAACTCTCCTCTTACTTCATTGTCTTTTGTCCATTGGACGGCCTCCTCTACCGTTCCTCTCAAAAATTCTTCAAATTTTTTTGTCAATTCTCTCGCAAGCACAATGTTCCGATTGCCCAACACAGCCTCCATATCTTTTAATGTATCTTGCAGCCGGTGGGGCGCTTCGTAAAAGATCAGCGTTTCTTTCCGATTTTTTAAAAGGGACAACTGTTTTTTTCTTTCTTTACTGCTGCGATGCAAAAAGCCGAAAAAGTAAAATGGCTGCGGAGACAAACCGGAGGCGATCAAAGCCGTCAATGCCGCATTGGCCCCTGGTATCGGAACGACTGCAAAATCTGCTTCAACCGCTTTTCGGACAATGTCAGCACCCGGATCCGAAATGCATGGCATCCCCGCATCACTGACTAAAGCGACCGTTTTCCCTTCCCCCAACCATTGCAATATTTTTTCGCCAGCCTGTTCCTGATTATGTTCATGGTAGCTGACTAAAGGGGTGGAAATGTCGTAATAAGACAACAGTTTTTTTGTGTTTCTCGTATCTTCTGCTGCAATAATATCCACTTCTTTTAAAATTCGTAATGCCCTCAAAGTGATGTCTTCCAAATTGCCGATGGGTGTGGCCACCAAATATAGACAACCGCTTTGTTCATGTAAGCTGCTTTTTTGAGATTTCATTATTTTCTCTCCCGATATATTTCATTTTTTCACTGCGTTTTAATTGTTTGAAGGCATACTCCGCCCTCATCGCTTCTTCCTTTGTATCGTAGGTTTCATAATAGATGCATTTTACCGGGCGCTTCGATCGTGTGTATTTCGCCCCTTTTCCCGCATTGTGCTGATTCACTCTCCGCTCCAAGTCATTTGTATATCCCGCATAAAAAGACGAGTCGGCACATTCCAGCACATAAAAATAATGTCTATCCTTTTTCTCCATATAACAATTCTCTCATTTCAGCTGTATACTTATTATCATCATCATATACATACAACGGGGGCATAATTTTTAAATCCGGCTTGCCATCCTTGATTCCTTCGATCAACAACATATTCGCCTCTTTTCCCATTTTCGGGTAAATTAGGCGGATGCGTTTCGGTTCCAATCGATGGTTCCTCATGGAAGTTATGATATCAAGAAGCCTTCCCGGTCTATGTACAAAGGCTGCCTTTCCGCCCTGTTTCAGCAATCTGCTGGCCGCATGAATGGCTTCATCCAATGTGAGCAACACTTCATGGCGGGCGATTGTATAATGCTCATTCAAGTTTTTATCGCTTGTTTCAATATCCAAAAAGTAAGGCGGGTTGCATGTAACCGTATCGTATTTCTCAATCCCCAAGATCGGAGGGATTTCCTTTACATCGCCGTGAATCATTTGAATCTGCTCTTCCAATCCGTTATATTGAATGCTTCTTACAGCCATATCATACAACCGTTCCTGAATTTCCACCCCAATGATTTTTGCCTTCGTNCGAGTGCTTAAAAANAAGGGAATCACACCGTTTCCTGAACATAAATCAACAATTTGTCCCTTTGAAATGGGAATGCTCGCAAATTTGGCCAATAAAACGGCATCCAATGAAAAGGAGAAAACGGAAGGACTTTGAATGATGCGCAAATTTTCCGCCAATAAATAATCCAGCCGTTCGTCGCCCTTTAACCAATTTTCCAATCCTACACTCCTCCTCATGAAAATAAAAGACTGTACCCATTTTCGGGTATCAGCCTTGATTTAAGCATTTTTATTAAAAAACGAAAGACAAAACAAGCAGTCCTCCCCTTTTCGGGAGCTTCCAAAGTGCACATTGCACACGTGAAATCCTTCTTGATACAGCCGGGCCAAATTATCATAGCCTTCCCCAATATCCAAATGGCTTTTCTTTTCACCATGTTCAGAAGTTTCTGCTGCTTTTGTCAATTCTTCTAATCGTCTTCTCAGATGATAATTTTCTATTTGAAGTGACTGATATTCTTCCACCATGTGCGCAACAGATTTTTTTATTTCATGAAACTGCTGTTGTAGTGTTTCTAGTTGCTGTTCAAATTCCATTATAGCATCTAAAAAATTTCGGTCCCTCAACCAAGCCACCCCATTAGTATTAATCTATATCAGATTCTTTTCGCACTCAAGTATTTCCTCCAGCGTATATTCAGCCGTGCGTTCCAGTTCTTCTAAATAGACTTGGACGACTCTTTCCAGCACATTGATTCCAACAACCGTTCCAAAGCCATCAGGAGTGATTGTTGTCTCGCCAATATCAGGCATTCCATCTTTCGCTGTTTCATAATCATCATTTTCATATTTCAAGCAGCACATTAGGCGACCACATAATCCAGATATTTTTGTAGGATTTAGTGATAGATTTTGATCTTTTGCCATTTTGATGGAGACCGGATCAAAATCCCCCAGAAATGTTGAACAGCATAGCATTCTTCCGCAAGGACCAATACCTCCGAGAAGTTTTGCCTCATCTCTCACCCCGATTTGGCGGAGTTCGATACGAGTCCGGAAAATCGCGGCCAAATCTTTTACCAGTTCACGGAAATCGACTCTTCCCTCTGCTGTAAAATAGAAAATCACTTTATTCCGATCGAATGTATATTCAACATCCACCAGTTTCATTTCCAGTTGATGTTCGGCTATTTTTACATTCGCTATATCAAAAGCCCGTCTAGCTTCGGCTTTATTTTCTTCCACTTGGATTTTATCCCGCTCAGTTGCAGGCCGTAAAACTTGCTTCAAAGGCAAAACAACATCATTTTCACCAACTTGTCTCATCGGAACAACAATTTTTCCATACTCGACGCCCCGAGCCGTTTCAACTATGACATATTGGTCCTTTTCAAGTTGATATTCTCCAGGGTCAAAGTAATATATTTTACCCGCCCGTTTAAAGCGGACTCCTACCACATTATACAAAGGAATACCCCTCCTGCAATTTCAGCATCAGCTGTTCCAATAAAAGCGTGCGATTCATATTGCGACCTACATTTTGTCTTGCTTGCAATATTGCTTGCATTTGATTCGACAACTGCTCAAAAGTTGAAGTTAATGCAATTTCTTTCCATCTATCCATCATATCCGGATAAGTGCAAGCACTTTCTGGATTTGCCTTTATTGCTACAATATCACGATAAGCCAACAGAAGTAAATCGAGACTGAGTTCAAAATCGCTTTTTTCCTTCAGGTTTGGAAGCCATTCGTCGTATACAATCAACAAGGCTTCGTTTACATTTTTTCTGACAGTCTCAACTAATTTTAACACTGTTTTTCTTGCCAGTGCAAACTGCTCATCCTGCGCTAAAGCAAGACCTTTCTCCACACTGTTCGTCACTTGGCTGACAGTGGAAGCCATGGAAAAGGTTAACCCTTGTTGCTGCAACTGTTGAATCAATAAGTCTTTCGGAATGCTTGAGAACTTGATATGTTGGCAGCGGGATTGAATCGTCGGCAATATGGATTGATATTGTTCCGTCAGGAGGATGGCCGTTACTTGTCCATCCGGTTCCTCCAAAAACTTCAACAGCGTATTGCTGGCGGCGATATTCATTTTATCCGCTTGATGAATGACATATATCTTTCTTCCCTCTTCTATGCCCGTCCTTGTCATATTCGAAATTAAGTCCCGGATTTGTTCCACTTTGATAAATTGCCCATCCGGTTCTATATGTAAAATGTTCGGATGGTTCCCGGATTCGACACGTTTACAATTTCTGCATGTTTCACATGGAACATTTTTCGACGGATTCAGACAGAGCATCAATTTGATAAAAAATTTTGCCACTTCTTTTTTGCCCGTCCCTTTTTCCCCTTCAAAAATATAAGCATGGGCAATGCGCCCTTTTTCAAAAATCATCTGTAATTGTTTCATGACAATGGGCTGCAATTTCATAAGCTCATCTATTGTTTCAAACATGTTCTTTCACCTTTTCCCCAATCTGGACGATTATTTTTTTAGAAAAAATCCCGTGTCTATCAAAAGGGGAAAGACACGGGTTTTACATATATAGATTAATTAGCAGGCCTTTTATTTCGCCAATTTTATCGAGCAAATCAATCGTATCCTTTTCTTCGTCCAAAATATCCTGAGCAAGTTCAACCAAACGTTGATCAATCGTTTTAATAATTTTCAACCTTCTGCCTTCACCGAATCGATTCCAAGTGTGGGACTGTTTCAATTCAAGGCCGTATTCGACAGCTTCTTGCAAAAAACGCTTTACGAGCATTTTAAACCTAGCCAAATCCCGCAGGTTTCTCGACCTTGCGACCCGATCGCCCGCCGCAGAAATATCCCCCAGCAGCCGGGTCAATTGCTCGTTTTGCAATTTTTGTCCCTGCCTTAAAACCAGTTCTCCGAAGCGGTTGTTGGTTTCGGCCGGTTGTTTCATTTCATGTAAATTTGTTTTGATTCCTACCCGTATATCTTGGTTAATCTTCATGTTACTCAGCCCCTACACACTTCTTTTTGGAAATTCGGTTTATTAAAAGTGGTGATATGCTTCGATCGGCAAAACGAATACCGTTGCGCCGCCAACTTCCACCTCGACCGGATACGGAATATAGGTGTCCGCATTTCCTCCCAGAGGTGAAACAGGAGTGACCATTTGTTCCCTTGCCCGACAATTATCCCGAATGATATCCAGCACCTTTGAAACATCTTGATCTTCTACGCCTATCAAAAATGTCGTATTTCCCGAGCGCAAGAATCCGCCGGTACTTGCCAACTTAGTCGCGCGAAAGTTTTGCTTCATTAAAGCATTCGACAGCCGGTTGCTATCTTGGTCTTGAATGACCGCAACGATTAATTTCATTCACTCACTCCTATAATTGCGTATTTTTATTATATCATATTACCCATTTTCACTTCATTTCCTGCTTTCAAAAAAATTCGCCATTCAGATGGTGGATTGTTCGTATTCGTAAAAGGAAGTTTTTTATCTTATTTTATGAATGAAACAATGATTTTGTCCTGCATCTTGATATCTTTGCATGCACCACACACGTAACAGATGGGAATCCCTAAAACTTTTATAAAGAAGCACGAATGTTTTTTACAGTTTACCCTCAAAACAAAAAGAAAAGAATCCTGCATAAAGCAGAATCCTTCTATTAATGATTCCGTTTTAAATAATTTAATATTTCGTTCAAAACAAGTTGGAATACCGTTTCCATGTCCTGCTCGGCATCAATTTTTTTGATTCTTTCAGGAAATTCTTCTAAAAGATGATAGTAGCCTTCTCTCACTTTACGGTGAAAATCCAACGACTCCAAATCCAGACGATTGACTTCCCGGTCTCCGTTTTTCCGTATCCTTGAAAGCCCCACCTCGGGAGAGACATCCAAAAATAAAGTCAAATGAGGCATATAACCATCAATCGCAAATTGGTTAATGGTCAATATTTCTTCTATTCCAAGACCTCTGGCATATCCTTGATATGTTAAACTGCTGTCTATATATCGGTCACATAATACGATACTGCCTTTTTCTAATGCTGGAATAACCTTTTCTACAAGATGCTGTCTTCTTGCAGCAGCATACAAAAGCGCTTCTGTCTTTGCATCCATCCTTACATTCTTTTTGTCCAAAATGATATTTCGAATCTGTTCCGCAATTTCAATTCCTCCAGGTTCTCTCGTACAAACGACTTCATACCCCTGTTGAACCAAGTATTCCGCTAATCGTTTCAGGACCGTACTTTTTCCTGCACCTTCTCCACCTTCAAAACTGATTAAATATCCCACAAGTTGTTCCTCCAATGAATGTTTTTTTTCATGCCGATTAAGGCTTTACGACACAAAGGAGCTTTTCTTCAAGCCGAATTTCCCCTTGGAACGCAGCTCCTACTGCGATCAATTCTTCCAATTGACTCAGTTTTGACACCGTAATTTTTTCCCCGGATATAAACAAAGGGATTCCCGGTGGATATGGTATCACCATGCCCGCTGACACTCTGCCCATGGCTCGCACATAAGGAATCCATTCGGTCTCCATATCCGCCAATTCATCGAAAGAGTACTCGGGAATGGAGATTTTCTGGATTTCTTTCAACGGATTTGATAATACGTTTGTTTTTTCCCTTTTCTTCAAAGAAGCAACAGCTTCTTTTATTTGGATTCTTGTTTCTGCAAAAGGGAAATTTTGACCTTGCTTCAATAGAGGCAAGATCAATAACACTTGATGGACATCAGCCATTTCCGGATATATCCCACTATTCTCCAACGATTCTTTCAACTGGAAACCAGTGTAGCCTGGCACCCTAAGCAGCACTTTTAACGGATCGTCGACTTCGATAACTTCCAGCGGCTGGATTGAGCGCAATGCCTCAATCCATTGGTTCCGTTTTTCAAAGAAATAGCTTGCATCAATTTCTGAATACGTTTGAACATAATGCCTTGCATCATCCAATGATGCGAGCAATAAATAGGATGGACTGCTGGATTGCAACATGCGCAAATAACGGTTCACCCGTTCCGCATCCACAATGTTCGATTTAATATGTAAAAATGAAGCCATCGTCATTGCCGGCAATGTTTTATGGGCGGATTGGACAACAATATCCGCGCCGACATCCAATGCCGATTCCGGAAATCGTTTGCTCGCAGATAAATGGGCTCCGTGGGCTTCATCCACCAGCACCGGGATCCCCAATTCATGACATAGAGCTATTTGCTGTTTCAATTCCTTCGATACGGCTCCGTAATAAGTTGGGGAAGTTAAAATGACCGCTTTGACGTCTTGGTGAAGCAGTAACACCTCTTTCAAAGTCGATAACGACACATGGGTGGCCGTCCGGGTTTCCCCGTCCCATTCCGGCGAAACATAGATCGGTTTAGCCCCCACCAATTGAAGGCCGTGAAATATCGATTTGTGCGCATTTCTTTGCACAATCACTTTTTCATTTCTTTTGCACGTGGCATAAATCATTGCCAAATTTCCAACCGTTGAGCCATTCACTAAAAAGAAACTTCGATCTGCACCATAGGTTTGGGCCAATAGCTGTTCCGCTTCATAGATGGCCCCTTCCGGATGATGAAAATCATCAAGGCCCGTCAATTCCGTTAAATCAAAGGGGAGTGCCCCTTGCAATTCTTTAGGCAGTCCGGATATGAACCCATTTTTATGGCCCGGTACATGAAAGGATGTGGGCTGTTTTTCTACAAATTTCTTTAGTGTTTCAACTAATGGACGTCCTATTCTCATCGTCTTCCCCCCTGTACTACTGACTTTTATTATAGTCTGAATGGAAGAAAAACTCATCTTCTGATAATGAATTCATTGAAAATGAATTCATCCATTCGGGGAAGCTCACTGTATCCCCGTTGTCAAAATATTAAGATGCCATTTTTTTTGGCACGATGAAAAATTTGATGACCAAAGACGGTTTGGCATAAAATATAGAAAAATTAGGAAACGAAAATTATGAATAAGCTATTGAATTTCTTTTATCCTAGGGGGAAGAAAAATGGCAGAAGACAAAAAATCACCTGAAGCGAGAAGAGAAAGCATGAGGCGAATGGAAAGATAACCAGCCAACTGGAAATTAAGAATGAATAGACTTTCGGTCTTTAATAGGAGGGGGCAAATAAATAATTAACCTCTAAATAACTTGTATCGTTTTTAATTCCATTCCGTTTCCTTATATAAATGAATGAAAAAGCAGAAAACTAAAATATAGTGATTTTTATTAACGGCGTCCTACTCTCGCAGGGGATCCCCCCAACTACCATCGGCGCGAACTCCGAAGCACGTTGACCGGCTACTCTCGTCAGCTTCGGCGGTCCGGTGCTCACGTACCCGACGCTTGCGCTCCGTGCCGCCTCGCTTCCTTGATCTTCTTCTCGTCTACTACTAATGGTTCTTCTGCTTGACTCTTTTAGGCTCTATAATATTTGGTGTTGGTGGATACAACCAACACCAATTTTTTACGCAAAAAAATGAGACATGTGACAAACTCTGGTAAAATGTAATCGCCAAACCACATTTCCCAAAGGAGTTGTGTCACATGTCTCACCAACATTCTATACGAAATCTACTCAATATAAAAGACAAAAATATCATCTTCGATGATGAAAATTTTTGTTCTAT